>Ga0335070_10000017_pt1 | contig 279541 bp, 223 predicted proteins | sample Lox_Sample_13_FD_206722 | JGI IMG/M metagenome (GOLD analysis project Ga0335070, IMG submission 206722) | Soil microbial communities from Loxahatchee National Wildlife Refuge, Florida, United States - Lox_Sample_1.3 | ecosystem: Environmental > Terrestrial > Soil > Wetlands | place: USA...
GAACAAAGTGGCGCTGCGCTTAAATCAACGCCCACGACAAACTTTGGGTTTTCAGACGCCGGCGAGTAAACTCCAGGAAAGTGTTGCGTCGACCCATTGAGACCACCCGACTTACCAGGAGCGAGAAGACCGGGCGGTCAAATTGCCCTTTCGTAACGTCCCATGTTATATCTTCATCAACATGGGTCGCTAATTTTCTTGCGACCGAAAGGGGGTGGACCTTGAGAGTTCGTCCTAACATTTTCCTGGTTTCGAGTCTCTTGCTCACGTCGGCATTTCTCTGGGATTTGCGGTACGCTATCAACTTCGTTGGCGCCACGGACTTCATAGCCCGAACTGCGGGCCTCGCTTCCCTCACAATAATTATTGTCGCGCTCATTGTTACCTGGACAGGCCTGGCTGCGGGAAATCGCGTGGCTTGGGTCATAATGGCAGTCATCGTGTGGGGCTGGGCGTTCCCTTTCATGGCAGGGCCAGTTCTTGTTCACGGGCGACGCTGGACCCTAAGTGAATTACGTGAGTGGGTGGTTATGGCATGGCACGAGGAAACCTTCGCACGGACGCTCTTAATTAGTTTGGCTCTGTTTCTATTGATGTTGCTCGGACTGATTCTGCCGGTCAGGGCGCTCTTTCGGATTAGGAAACCAGCGTGAAGGTACTGATACCTCAGTTTCCGATTAGCTGACTTACCAGGACCTTCACTGCCTAGACGTGATAAATTCCTCTACGAATCTGCTCAATTTACCTAGATAGGTGGCTGCCAATGTTGGCGACTGCTCGGCAAGGTCTTTTCCAACGACTGCAAACGACGGCTGTATGCGCTTTGTTTTTTCTCGTCGGTGGCCTAACACTGTCGAATATTCCCGCATTGGGGCAGGAAGCACCTTGCCCGGATACGCCGCTCATCGGTGCAATCCATAACCGGGATGTCGGTTTAGCAATCCGCTTAATTCGTGAGGGGGCCGACTTAAATGCGGAACCTTGCGGAGTGAGTGCGCTAGCTGAAGCGATTGTCTACAACAACAACAGAGTCGTTGAAGAGTTGCTAGCGAAAGGTGCGGACCCAAATATTTTGGACAGCACGAAGGCCTCACCGTTGATGGCAGCGGCCTTTTATTGCCGTGAGAACTTCGTGCCTTTGTTGCTGACCCATGGCTCGAACGTAGATTCACCAGATAAAGATGGATACACCGCTCTAATGTGGTCAACACAGAACTGCGAAAACGGGGCGATGGCTGCGGTGTTGCTCCGCTACGGAGCAAGGGTAAACCTGAAAGCGAAGAGCGGAGCGACCGCGCTGACGGTCGCCGCATTCTATGGCAACGAGGACGCCGTACATGTTCTGGTTTCGTCAGGGGCAGAGTTGGACGCAAAAACTGACGAAGGCACTGCGCTAGAGATTGCCAGGGACCGGCAAGTAGGCCGCCGAAGCTCGCACGACCGGATTTATGGATTTCTTCAAGAAGTAAGTCGCATAGACACCGCTTTGCATCACAAGTGACTGCGACATCTTGGAAGTGCCTGATTAACGCGGTAACCGGATAAGTGGGTGCTAGATCGAACTTGTCAGGTAACCTGGCAAATCAGGACCTGGCCAAAACTTTCGATGTGTTATTCCTGTACATATGATGAAAAAAGGAATGTCAGAGTTCACCACATACGTCACATTGATGGCTTGTCTGCTTGTTATTGTTGCGTCAGGGCTATGGTGGCGGAGGGAAACAAGGAAGCAACAGGAATTGAGCTTGATTTACGGTATTGCTTGTGGCGGAAGCAGCACGTATTTCAACAAGCTCGCAGAGCTAAAACCCTCTGAATCCACACCTCAGTTAGAAAACATGGCACTGGCTAGAGAACAAGACTGCTCCGCTGAAACGCGGGTTGCGGCAATTAAGGCGCTCTCGTCGAGAGGGCTACCAAACAAGGATGCGCTTACCAGTCTTCTAGGGATTGACCATCCTTTTGTAGTTCGTCATGCAGCGGTCGAGGCGCTCATTCAGCACGGATGTGATGGGCTGTGCGTTGAGGCTGCATTGGAGGCGCTCAAAGCACTGTCGCGCGGGCAGCCTCCGTCTGAAACAAATGCAGCGGCAGAAATGGACAAGGTGCAGATTCAATCAGCGCCTTCGACACCGGACCTTAAACTACTGGAGAAATCACGCCAGAACCTGAAAGAACTTCCGCAGCAAGCCCAGAACGACTATTTTAAATTGTTGCAAAGTAATCCATGCGAGGCGCAAAACGTACTGAGAACAAAATACTCCTCAGACCGTGAACTCATTGACTCTGTTCAAAAGGAGGTGCCCGGATGTTGAGGGATAAGGGTGGCCAAGCAATCTGATGATTGTGCAAGCCACTTTCGCCCGCTTAGGTCGGCTTGTTCATAAAACCCGGCTAGGTCCTGGTAAACGCGTAACTGGAGAAGTGGGTGCTAGGATCGAACTCGTCCGGTAACCGGACATCAGGCGCATAGACAAATTGAGGCAAAAATTGACAGTCCCCAGTCTCTGAAGTAGCATCACTGCACCAAGCATCGTCCGTCCTTGGAATCTTAATCGGGTTCCCCTCACCGCTGGACCCGACCAGGTCGCCACCAGAGGTCGAATGAAGAATAATGCTACTCGTGTGAAGTTGTGCGTCGTTGTTCTCTCCGTATTTTTCAGTTTGGTTGGTTGTCAGAGTGATTCCAGCAACAAAGCATCCACTCCCGGCGCGGAACAAGCCGTCAGTGACGTTATCGACGCCTACGTCTATGGCTACCCGCTGGTGACCATGGACATGACGCGTAAATTCATGACCAATTACGCGACGGTCCAAGGCAATCGGGGGCCAATGGGGCAGATTATCAAGCTGCGGACTTACCCCGCCGCCGACGACCACGCTGTCACCGCGCCAAACGCTGACACTCTTTACACGACGGCGTTCCTTGACGTATCGAAGGAGCCGTGGGTCTTCAGCATTCCCGACATGGGCGACCGTTACTACCTGATGCCCATGCTGGACGGCTGGACGGATGTTTTCCAGGTTCCCGGCAAGCGCACCACTGGAGGCAAAGCGCAGACGTACGGCATCACGGGACCAGGATGGTCGGGCACGCTGCCAGCGGGAGTCACGGAATACAAGTCGCCCACGGGCATTGTGTGGATTCTGGGACGAATTTATTGCACCGGGACGCCTGAGGATTATGCCAAAGTGCACGCGCTGCAGGACAAATTCTCGCTGGTTCCGCTGAGTTCTTACGGCAAGCCGTACACGCCTCTGCCGGGCGAAGTGGACAACAATCTGGACATGAAGACTGGCGTGCGTGACCAGGTGGATGCGCTGTCAGTGAACGACTATTTCAATTACCTGGCAAAGTTGATGAAGACCAATCCACCGACCGCCGAAGACGCCCCGATGGTCGCCAAGATGGCCAAAATCGGACTGGTGCCCGGGCAGGACTTCGACCCCAGTAAGTTGGGAGCTTTTGACAAGGAAGCGATTAAGGCAGTGCCGAAACTGGCCCAGGTCAAAATTATGGAGTACTTCAAAAAGGCGGCCGCACCCGTAAACGGATGGGTTGCCTTGACGAATCATATCGGGCAGTACGGCACGGATTATCTGCAAAGAGCGTTGGTCACAGCAATTGGTTTGGGTGCCAACCGTCCTCAAGATGCGATTTACCCGACTTCGGAAAAGGACGCGGATGGCAACGCGTATGACGGCAACAAGAAGTACGTGATGCACATTGATAAGGGCCAGATGCCTCCAGTTGACGGCTTCTGGTCACTCACCATGTACGACGCCCATTTCTTCTTCGTGCCGAACCCACTCCATCGTTACACATTGAGCTCGCGCAATAAATTCGTCACCAATGCCGATGGCTCGGTGGACCTGTATCTGCAGGCCGATTCACCGGGTAAGGCGAATGAAGCAAATTGGCTGCCAACTCCGAAGGCCAAGTTCATACCGATGCTGCGACTCTATTGGCCGAAGGAAACACCGCCTTCCATCATTGATGGCAGCTGGAAACCGCCCGCAATCAAAGTCGCGCCGTAGTCTTGATAATGGTTGAGGGTCGTCGGGCAGTTCGTTCTTGAACTGTCCCCTTTCTCTTTTCTAACCTCAAGTCCCGATTAACGTAGTAACCAGAGAAGTGGGTGCCAGGATCGGCCTGTGCCGTGTGGTTATTTTTGGAGCTAGCTGTCCTCAAGGTCCGCACGTAACCCGTGGTTAATGCTCATGGGGGCTGACACACGAATTGATGTATATTCGGGGGTCAGCTAGCCTTACAACTGTCGCATCCCTCTCACAGGGGCAGAGGCCTTATCCAACATGAAGCCGACTCACTTGAAACTAATCCTCGTCTGGTCATTGTTGATCGCATTTGCCGGGCTATTGCCTTCGCAAGAAAAGCCAGACGCCGGGCAGAGCCCCGACAAGATCGTCCCCAAGGACAACAAGCTGGACATCGAATATGACAAATCCCGAGATCGAACCAATATCCAACTAAGGGACGATTATGCATTGGAGATCAAGCCGGGCAGCCTTGCGTCCCTGAAATTTAACATTTATTACCATTGTTCGGGGCAAGATGCAGGATGCCGCCCGTACACGGTACTGTTTAGCTTCGTTGCTGGCAGTAGCAAATGGGTCTTCGAGAAATCCAACCGTGAGCTAATTCTGCTACTCGACAACCAACGTGTATCCCTGGGCCAGATGGATTGGGATGGGAGTACTTCTCAGGATTCTTCCAACGCTAATATGATTGAACAGATGACGGTATATGTACCGACTTCCACGTTTGAACGTGTGCTTCGAGCAAAAACGGTTGAAGGTCAAATCGGGTCCACAACTTTTAAGGTTGACCCTAGTGACTTGGTCGGGATGAGGGAACTCTTCAAGTTCCCACCTGAGCCGCCCGACCAAAAGCAGCAGGGGACAATGAAGCCGCATTGATATCACCGGCCGGGCCTATATTGTCAACACTTGGCGCGATTCTGGTTCTTTTCGTTTGTTATCAATTGAATTTTCGTTTTCCCGCGTTTTGACCTGCTATAAGCGGCTCGGTTTTGCCCGGGATTCTTTCTGTCGGATCACGCCCACGCTACAGCAGCTAGTTTGTGTCAAATCTCAGGTCCAATGATCGTGGGTCTGTAAAACCCACGTTCGGGGCATTTCTTGACGGCCTTGGAAGCGGATGCTAGATTCGGCCATCGAGCCCAAACATGGAGAAATCTGTCTGAGCCGGCAAGGGAAGAAACGGCGATTCGCCGAGTTGAGCCGCCGCGAATTTCTGCAGTACAGCCAGGGAGCGGCCCTGGCGTTTCTTCCGATGGGCCTGGGCTGGCCTTTTTTGTCCTCTCGAAATCCGCCGAAAGTCTCTGAGTCCGATCTGGGCTACCATGTTCATCCGAAATACCGCAAAAGCCAACCGATCGAAGCGGTGCTGGAAAAAGTTGCGGCGGCAAAAGACGTTTATCCCACCGAGGTTTACAACGACAGAATTGGCGTGGTCCTGCGTGCATGGCGCCAGGAACTGCTGGAATCGCCGCAAAAAACAGAAGCGCTGGAACGCGCCATCGGTGAGAACTTTTCCGCGACATCTCCCAAAGCTGTTCTGAAGACGCGGCGAAAGATCGAAGGTTGCCTGGAAGCGTGGCAGTCCGAATTTGCAGGCGGGCCGCCACTGGATCGCAACGCATTTCTCGCCGAGTGGCGAGCGGCGCTCAGCGTTTTTGCCAGATTGCTAACCGTAGAATTTCAAATCATCGCGATTCACGCAGGCGCAGCAAAGCCGGACGGAGGTTTGCCCGTTCAAACGCGGGTGCGCTACGAATTTGTGGGCACGGGCAACGGTTTTCATCGCGAGCAGCGGGTGGGGCATCTCGATCTCGAATGGAGCCTGGGCGCGGGCCCTGAGGTTCATCTCACCAAATGGAGCAACGTCGAAGAGACGCGCGCCCGATCCCTGGTTCCCCTTTTCGAAGATCGGTCCGCGGAGGCGTTTGGCGGCTGCTCATCGTACGCTGCGCAGTTCTTGCCCGGAGTGGATTACTGGCGAACGGCGCTTGACGGCGCCAGCGGAATTGATATTTACGGTCACAACGGCGTGGCCGTGGGAGACATGGACGGCGATGGGTTTGAGGATCTCTATATCTGCCAGCCCGCAGGGCTACCCAACCGCATGTACCGCAACCGCGGCGATGGAACTTTCGAGGATGTGACCGAATCCTCCGGCACGGGAATTCTCGACAATACGGCGTGCGCGTTATTCGCGGACATCGACAACGATGGCAGGCAGGATTTGATCGTTGTGCGCGCCAGCGGCCCGCTCCTGTTTCTGAATCAGGGAAACGGAAAATTTCGCCTGCAGCCGAAGGCGTTTCTGTTTGCGAACCCTCCGCAGGGCACCTTCACTGGCGCCGCGATTGCCGACTACGACCGCGATGGCTGGCTGGACATCTATTTTTGCCTGTACTCCTACTACCAGGGCGCGGATCAATACCGGTATCCCATGCCTTATTACGCTGCCGAAAACGGGCCGCCCAATTTTCTGTTCAAAAACAACCGCAATGGCACGTTCCGGGATGCGACGCGCGAATCGAAACTGGATCAGAACAATACGCGATTCAGCTTTTGCTGCGCGTGGTCGGACTTCAACGGCGATGGCTGGCCGGACCTTTACGTGGTGAACGATTTCGGCCGGAAAAATCTTTACCGCAACAACGGAGACGGAACATTCACCGACATTGCCAAAGACGCCGGCGTGGAGGACGTTGGCGCAGGCATGAGCGTGAGCTGGCTGGATACCAACCGCGATGACAGGCAGGACCTTTACGTCGCCGACATGTGGACCGCGGCCGGGCTGCGCGTGTCCATGCAGGAGAGCTTTCAGCAGAACGCCGCGGAAGAAGTACGCGCTTTTTACCGCAGACACGCCATGGGCAATTGTCTTTACCGGAATCAAGGCGGCGCGAAATTCGAGGATGCCGGCGCAAGTTCCGGGACGCTGGTTGGCCGATGGGCGTGGTCGAGCGACGCGTGGGACTTTGACCATGATGGCTACCCGGAAATCTACATAGCGAATGGGATGATTTCCGGGCCTCTCAATGACGATCTGAACAGTTTTTTCTGGCGCCAGGTGGTGGCCCACTCGCCGCAAAATTCGCAACCCAGCGTGGCATATGAACAAGGCTGGAACGCCATCAACGAGTTGATTCGCGCCGATGCAACTTGGAGCGGCTACGAGCGGAACGTGCTCTACCTGAATAACGGCGACGGCACGTTTTCCGATATTTCCGGCGCCGCCGGACTGGATTTTCTGGAGGACTCACGGACGTTTGCGCTGGCCGACTTCGATGGCGACGGACGCGTGGAAATGGTCCTGAAGAGCCGCGGCAGGCCGCAATTGCGTTATCTGAAGAATGTGATGCCGCAAATGCCTCCTTCCGTGGCCATACGGCTGACGGGCAAGAAGAGCAATCGCGATGCGATTGGTGCGCAGGTAACACTTGCATGCGGCGAAATGCGTCAGACGCGGCTGGTGCAAGCTGGTTCCGGATTTCTGGCGCAGCACAGCCGGGAACTGGTGTTTGGGCTGGGGAGTGCGACAGGGAAGATCAGCGCCACAATCCGCTGGCCGAGCGGTTCAGTTCAACATGTGGCGGACTTACCGCTACGCCACAGGATTTGGATCGAAGAAGACTCTGCGAGCATGCGCAGAGAGCCGTTTGCCACGCAAACTGCTTCGGACATAAAACGGACTGGGAGTGTTCAACCGGCGAGCGAAGAATGGCCCGCGGAGGTGGAGACATGGCTGCTCGTGCCCGTGCCGGCCCCGAATTTCTCTCTCGGCCAGGCGGAAGGAATGGACCGCTCTCTATTTGAGCTACGTGGAAAAGCGACGCTCATTTACTTCACTTCTGCGCGTATGCCCGATTGGGAAAAGCAAATGGATGAACTGGAGCGCGCGGGGGAAAAGACGGGCGGCGCCGGACTTGCCTTGGTCGTCGTATTGGCGGAAGACACGCAAGAGAACGCGGAGAAAGGTGTAACGCCGAGAAAACAGCGGGCGTTTCCGATCGTCAGCGCGAGTGTAGATACGGTTGGTGTCTATAACCTTTTGTTCGGCCGATTATTTGACCGGCATCGGGACATGCCGCTGCCCACGGCATTTCTCCTCAACTCCAGCGGCGAGATCGTGAAAATTTACCAGGGCGCGCTGCGCGCGGAACATGTGATGCAGGATGCGGCCCGCATGCCAGGCACGGCTGCGCAGCGCATGGAACGCGGACTGCCATTTCGCGGGATCAGCGAGACTTACGAGCCGGGCAGAAACTATCTTTCCTTTGGCGCGGTGTTTTTTGAGCGCGGATTCCTGGATCAGTCCGAAGCGTATTTTCGGCTGGCGCAGAAAGACGATCCGGCGGGCGCAGAAGCGCTCTATGGCCTGGGCAGCGTCTATCTGGAGCAGCAGAAAAACGCCGAAGCGCGGGACTTTTTCCTGCGCGCGAGCCGCGCCGAGGCAAACTATCCCGGCACTCTGCCGAATACGTGGAACAATCTTGGGATTCTTTCCGCCCGCGAGAGTAAAACCGACGAGGCTATCGCTTATTTTCAAAAGTCGCTGCAACTTAATCCGGAGAACGCGGTCGCATTGCAAAATCTGGGCAATGCATACCGGCAAAAAAAGGATTGGGCCAGCGCCAAGCGCTCCTTAGAGCAGGCGCTGGCCCTGCGTCCCGATGACGCGGAAACGAATTACAGCCTGGGGATGGTCTATGCGCAGACCGACGACACCAACCGCGCCTACCAGTATCTTCGGAAGGCCCTGGACGCGCGCCCGGCGTACCCCGAGGCGCTGAATAATCTGGGCATTCTCTACCTGCGCACAAGAAGGCCTGACGATGCCGAGAAGAGCTTTCAGAAATCGATTGAAGTGGCTCCGGATTACGATCCAGCGTATTTGAATCTGGCACGCTTGTATGCCATCCGGGGAGACAAGGCCCAGGCCCGCGCCACCCTGGAAAAATTGCTGCAGATTCATCCGGATAATCAGCAAGCCCGGAAGGCGCTGGAAGAACTCTCCCCCTAGTTGGCGCAGGGCCATTCGCGGCGGATAATAACCATGTGCGCCTTCCTGATCACCGCATGAGTTTTGCATTCAGAAAATCCCTTGCGGCAGCCGCGATTCTTTTCTGCCTGCTGCCCGCAGCGTTACCCACACCTGCGCAAAATCAGACCAGCGGTCTTGAGGGATTTGTGCGCGACGCACGGAAACAACCGGTGGCTGGCGCAAAAGTCTGGCTGGACGACCAGGTTGAGGGGCGGACGCAATCAACGGTCACGGATGCGGCAGGCCACTTTGCCTTCCGCGATCTCTCGGGCAAGACGTATATGCTGCGTGTGCAGAAAGCGGATTATCGCGAGGTTACGCAAGGCCCCCTCGCGCTCAAGCCGGGCGAAACTTTTGCCGTGAATCTGGAGTTGAGCGCGGAGCAACCCCCTGGCGTCAACAAGGAGAAAAACGCGGCGCAAGGCATGGAATATTCCGATGAGCCGAACTTCACGGTTGCCGGGGTATCCGATCCCAGTAATGTGGGCGGCCATGGCTCGAACATCACACTGCCCACCAAGGAAGCGTTGGCAAAAGACACGGCATCGCTGGCAGGAGAAAATACGAACTCCGGGAAAAATGCGGCGACTGCAGCGCCCGGCGAGTTACCGAAGGTGGCCGCGGACGACTTTGCTGGCAATTGGGAAGCGGGCAGGAAACTGGTCGAATCCGGCAGACCCAAAGATGCGATTGCCTATCTCGAACGCGCCTTGCAGCTGAAACCGGACGCCTACGATACGAGTTTCTGTTTGGCGAAAGCCTATTTCCTGACAGGAGATCGGAAACGCGCGGAAGAACTCGCGCGGCACGTCCCGCCAAACAAGCAAACGGCCGATGACCACGCCCTCATGGCGGACATGCTGGAGGCCGAGGGACAATACGTGGAGGCCGCGAAACAGTATCAACTTGCGGCGGAAATGGAGCCGTCGGAAGCGCATCTGTTTTCCTGGGGCGCGGAGTTGCTGTTGCACCATGCCAACGAACCGGCGGCGGAGGTTTTTGCCAAGGGCCACCGCTTGTATCCCCAGTCCGTACGCATCCTGGTGGGCCTGGGAGCGGCGGCTTACGCGCGCGACTTGCACGACGAGGCGGCGCAATGGCTTTTGCAGGCGATGGCCATCGATCCTTCCGATCCGCGCCCCTACGAGTTTCTGGGCAAGGTGCAGGAGATCGCGAAGCGCGAACCGCAGGAGTGGGTGGACGCCTTCCAGAAGTTCGCGGCGCAGCAGCCGGAGAATCCGCGCGCGCATTACTTCTATGCCGTGGCGCTGGAAAAGCTGCACCGAGGGGAAACGGATTTCGCTCTACGCGAAAGGGAACTGAACCGGGCGCTCGCCCTGAATGCACAGTTCGGCGACGCATACTTGCATTTAGGTCTGTTGCAGGCGGGACGCCATCAATACAACGAGGCCGTGGCCACACTCCAGAAAGCGGTTGCTTACACAGAGCTCCCGGACGAGGCCCATCTGCGGCTGGCGCAGGTTTACCGCGAAATGGGCGAAACGGAGAAGGCGCGCGCAGAATCGCAGCTCTATAACGAGGTTTCCGAAAAGAAGAAACAACAGCTTGAGCGCGAGCGCCGCGAGCTGGGGCAATTTGTTTATACGATGCAGGGAGACACCGGGAAGAAGCCTTAGGGTTATGTAGTGGCCAGGCTTTAGCCTGGCCAGAATGCGTCTTTTGCGATTGGGCAATGCTGGCCGATCTAAAGTTCGGCCACTACATGTTAGTGGGCTACCGGCCCAGGGGTCGGGGCTTTCATCAGATCCACGAACATGCGATTGAAGCGCTCAAGGTCCAGATCCACGAGAATCTCCACCTGGCGGGCCGGGAGCTTTGGCTTGTCGCCTTCGCTCCAGGTGAGCGTGTTGCCATAGGCGGCGCCGTGCTCCGTGTCTACGGCCATATAACGCACGTCGCGCCTGGTGATAATCGAAGGATCAATCCAGGCGGCGGCCGCCAGTTCATCCCACATCAAGTCGGCGCCGGGCGCATGCAGATAATATTTCGCGATGTATTGGCCCAGAGGCGTTCCGGCCTTCGCGATCTCTTCCACCATTGACGGCGTAAGCTGCGTCTTCAAGGAAATGTCCACGGTTGTACAGGTGATCTTGTGCCAATTGGCATGGAGCACGCCATCCGCCGCTTCCGGGTCCATCCAGAAATTAAATTCGTGACGGGGCACATTGACGAATTCGATGTTCTCCGTGGCCGGATTCAGGCTGCCGCCCATGAAGACGAGCTCCTGGGCGAGTTCCGCAAACTGCGGGTCGATGCGCAGGGCCAGGGCCAGATTGGTCATCGGGCCGCCTTCGTAGATGGTCACCTGATGAGGATATTGGTGGACCATGCGAATCAGGAAGTGCGCGGCGTCTTCGGTAGAAGGTTTTGCGGCTGGCGCCCCTTCCTTGGGAGGAGGCACGACGAAAGGTTCATGCCACCAGCGCGGGTCCCACGCCCCCGCGTAGCCGACCTTGCCATAGCGTTCTTGCCACAACACGGCCTCTTCGTGCGTGCGCCACAGGGGGAAGATGGCGCCGGGCACCACGGGAATATCCGTGCGGCCCATGATTTCGAGCAAGCGCAGCGCGTGGACCACTTCCTCGTCGCGCCATTGATTGCCGGTCACGACGGTGATGCCGAGGACGTCCACCTGCGGCGACTGGATCAACGTGGCGAGCGTCTGCATATTGCTTCCGCCTGGGCCTGAGCAATCCTGGTCAATGATGACTTTGCGGCGAGTTTGCGCGGCAGTAGGAGAGAGGCAGAGCAGGGCGAAAGCCAACGCGCCCAAAAGGAAACGACCCACGGCGCAAGCCGTGGGTCGTGAAAAGGACAACGTCTGACGTTTCAAGGCGCGAACCTAGAAGGTGAACTTCAGGCCGAACTGCACGAGACGCGCGTTGTTGACCGTGTAGCTGATTCTGCCGAACTGGTTGGCAGCCACGGGGTTCACGTCCGCACTTGGCAAGCCAAATTGCGCATGGTTGAAGAGGTTGAAGATTTCCGCGCGGAAGTCGAGCCCCATGTTCTCCCAGGGGAGCGCGAAGCGCTTGATGACGGAGAAGTCCGTATTCACGTAGTCTGGGCCCGAAAGGGGAGCACGAGATGCGCTACCCAGTTCGCCCGCCGGCGCCTCGGAGAAGGCGCAGGGGTTGAAGTAGGTGGTGCGGGTGCTCAGGCTGGAGGGCGCCAAACCGCCGGCGGAGGCCAGCGTGGAGCAAGCAGGATTCAGGTTTGCGGTCACAACGCCTGGCGTGAAGGGATTGGCAACCTGATTGGGCCGGTTGTAAGAGTTGCCGTTGTTGTTGAAATTGACGCCGGACGAGTTTTCGCTGTCGTAGATGTAGATGGGGAAGCCGGACGTAATCTTCTCGATCACGTTGACGGACCAGTTGCCGAGAAGGGCGTTGGTCACGTTGTTCCAGTCGCTCCCGAACTTCTTGCCTTTGCCGAAAGGCAGATCATAGAGAACGCTGGCGGTGAAGCTGTTGTTCAGATTGATCTGGGCAAGCGACCAATCGAGTTTGCCCCAGTTGGGAAGGCCGAAGTAGGGAACGCCGAGAGAAGTGCCGACGCCGTCGGAAAGGCCCGTGTCGTAGTTCTTGGAGTAGGTGTACCCGATCAAAGCATAGAGACCGTATTTGCTGCTCTTGGTTTCCGCTTTGACCTGCAGCGAATTATAGCGCGCCCGTCCGGAGTCGTTGATGCTGTAGATCACGCCGTACTGGGGATACGGAGGTGCAAAGGCTGCGCCGCCCGGACCGCAACCCAGCGTATAACCCGCGACGTTGCCGCAGGCCCCAGGTGAACCCAGGTTGATGTTGTTTCCGTAGTTCAGGATATGCGTAGCGTGAGAGCCGGCATAGCCGACGGTCAAGACCACGTTGCCGGGCAGTTGCCGCTCCACGTTTACGTTGTACTGCTGCATATTTCCTTGCTTCATGTCGAGCTTTTGCGTCAGCAAATTGCCCTGGAAAGTGGATGGGTCGGGCGGCGTCGTAATGACGGGAAAGCCATCGGCGAGGCCCACCATTTGACCAGTTCCGATGTTGGGGGTCCCTTCATAAGTAGTGGCGCATGCGGCGTATGAGTAAGTGCAACCGCCAAACGCAATTCCGAAGGATTCCGCAGCGAACGGAGGGTTCTGCCAAAGGCCCTGTGCGCCCTGGCTCCAAGCGGAATCATGGAAAATAGCATAGCCCGCGCGAAGAGCGGTCTTATCGCTGCCGAACAGCTTGTAAGCCAAGCCGATGCGCGGTTCAAATGCGGTCCAATCCATGCGCACCCCGGCCGAGCCGCCAACATAATTTTGGCCCGCAACCAGCACCTGGCCGGTTTGCGGAATGAAGTTTGCCTGGCGGTTATCGGATTCGCTGATCGGCGTAGCCATGGACCAGGCCAAGCCAAGATTCAAAGTCAGGTCTTTGGTGACGCGCCAGTCGTCCTGCACGAACGGGCGATAGTTCTTCCAGCGGCGGCCGGTGACGTCGCCGTTGAAGTTCTGGTCGTGAATACGGATGCTGGAAAGGCCCAAGAGCAGGTCTGCCATTGGATTTCCCGTCCACGCGCCACTGATGATTTCGAAACCGTCCTGGAAGCCGACGGCTCGAACGTTCATCTGGTTGGCGCGGAAACCGAAGCCCATTCTGATGTCGTGCTTCCCAATAATCATGTCGAAGGAGTCAGCAATGGAAAAGACGTTGGTGCCACCCTGGAAGGGGGTGTACCCGCGGTCTCCTAATCCCCAATAACCAGCGCCAGGGGAGATCGAAACCAAGCCGCAGCTGCTGCCTGCGCACTTGTTGCTCTCATCGCAGTTGATGTTGGCGCCGGGAATGCCAAGTTCCTGCGACTTGCAACTGCCAGTACCCGTGGATGTGATGTAGTTGAAGATGCGGTTATAGCCGCCGGACACCTGGTTGACCATGGTTGGGGAAAAGACGTGCGTTTCCGAGAGAGCGATATTGCGTCCGTGGTTCTGGATGCCCTGGTTGCTGGCAAATCCGTTCTGCTCGGCGAAAGGGAACTCCGCGTTCGAGCCGCCGGGTACAAAGGAGACTGCCTGGTCGTAGCTGAAGCGTCCGTACGCCGTGTCCGCGGCGGTGAAGTTCTGATCGAGGCGGACATCAAACTTGGTTTCGTAAAGAGACCGTACCGGCGAGTTCACGAAATTGTAGCCGGCATTCGGATTGTTGGCGTTCGGGTGAGGGTAGAGGTCAATCAAGGACTTGCCCACAGTGCCCGCAAACAATTGCGTAGGGATCTTGTAGCAATTCACGCCATTCGGCTGGCTCAGATCCGCGTTCGGCGTAAGTGCAGCACCCGTAGTTGGATCGCACTGGAAATAAGTGTTATTCGCCAGCAGCGGGTTAACTGGAGCGCCCGAGACGTTCGGGTTAAAAATACCGCCTGGCGGCAGAATCCCGTTGGCGGGATCGGTCTGACTCTTGGTGGGGTCTGTTGTCGGAAGAGGAATCGGGTTGCCAAACGCGTCGGCCGAAAAGTCACCATTGTGCATGGCGTCCGAGGGCACTAGACCAGTGAACGTGGTGCCGCGAAGTTGATCCTTCTGTTCGCCGTCAATGAAAAAGAAGGTCTTGTTCTTGCGAATAGCGCCACCAATCGAACCACCAAATTGATTCAAGTTGAACTTTTCTGGCTCCGTGGCAAAAAAGCTTTTGGCGTCGAGAGCGGTATTGCGGAGAAATTCGAAAAGGCTGCCGTGAAAATCGTTGCTGCCCGACTTGGTGTTTACCAACACCGTGGGGCCCAGGCGGTAGCCGAACTCCGCCGAGTAGTTGTAGGTCAATACCTTGAATTCCTGAATCGAATCGATCGAGGAAAGAATGGCGATGCCACCGGCGGTCAACTCATTGTTGTCGTTGCCATCCAGCAACCAGTCCGTGCTGTTGGCACGCGAACCGCCTACCGACAAAGAGAACGTGCCGCGCGCGGAGACTTCCGAGCTCGGTCCGCCGTTGAAGAAGCTGTTGGGGTTGGTCTCCTGTGTGGTGCCGGGCGTCAGCGTGGCCAATTGCACAAAGTCGCGGCCGTTGAGCGGCAATTGGGCCACTTCCTGCGAAGTGATGACCTGGCCGAGGGTGGGATTCGTGGTGGTAACCGCGACGGCATCGGCAACCACTTCCACCGTCGAGGAAACGGAAGCGGGATTCAATGTGAAATTCAACTCGCGCGATTCATCAACCTGGAGCTTGATGTCCTTGGTTTCCGCGGCCTGAAAGCCGGTGTATTCCACGTGGATGGTGTAAACGCCGACGGGGAGGTAGTTCATGATGTAATGGCCCGTCTCATCGGTTTTGGTGTCGCGCGCAACAGCCGTGGCCTGATTGGTGGCCGTAACGCTGGCGCCGGCAATCGACGAGCCAGACTTATCCGTTACGGTTCCGGAGAAACTACCGATCGCCTGTCCGTAGCTCGACTGGGAACAGCACAGAGCTGCGAAAAAGGCTACGACCACGAGAAGAAATCTCTTCATCATCTTTCATACCCCTTTTTTGGGACCCTGAAACTCAAGCGAGAGCACAGGAGGTTAGGAGCGGATGCACATAACCTTCACGCCGGATTTGAAGCACCCTGGATGCGCGGCAAACAAAATAAAAATAACGACCGCCTGCGATCCTCAAATATCCCCGGCGGCTCGAACAACCGTTTGAGTACGGGGAAAATAGTTGGAAAGAAATTACTTCGCCAACCGGGTGGTGTCAAGCGGATGTTTGAGACGCCACTGAATGGAGGTGCCACTTCACTGTGCGAATGTGGAAAATTTTGCTTGTGCTACTCTTTGTGAAAGAGCCACTGGCAACCATGTCGAATTGGAACATCTGCCTTCCGCGTTGCGTTTCGCGTGCCTTATTGACCCTCTTAGCCGTGGCCATGCTCTTCTCGCCAAACGTAACCGTTTGTGCGGAGAAGATTCAGCAAAGCGCCCAAGGGGCAAGCGAAAGCGTCGAAGGTCATCTCGGCAGGGGCTATGAAGCGATGCGCAGCGAGCGCTACCAGGAAGCGGCCGCTGAATTTGGCGCCGCGCTCGCACTGGACCCGACCCTGGTGATGCGCGCCCGCTTTCCCCTGGCGGTAGCCTTCTTCGAGCAGCGCAAGTACCCCGAAGCTCGTGCGGAATTTGAAAAGGTCCGCCAGGAAGCCGGCGATCAGCCGGGCATCTTCTACTACCTGGGACGCATTGACCAGGAAGAGCAAAACTACAAAGGGGCGATCGAAAATCTTAGCAAGGCCGCCGCGAAGCCTCCTTACCCCGATAACGCCTTCTATCTGGGCATGGCTTACTTGAAATCCGGCGATGAGAGCGAAGCCGAGAAATGGCTCAAGGAAGCCACGCGGATCAATGCGAGCGATTCGCGCGCCTTTTACCAGTTGGGTGTGTTGTATCGCAAGCAGGGCCGCAGCGAGGAGGCGAGCCAGGCTTTTGCGCGCACGAAAGAAGAAAAGGCATCGAGCGATAAGTTGGCGCAACTGAAGGTGGCATGCGACCAGGAACTGAGCCGCGGGCTGACCGAGCAGGCGCGTTCGACCTGCGAGCAACTCAACGATCCGGACAATGCCGACAAGCTGGCGGCATTGGGCATCCTCTATGGCCAGCACGGGTTTCTGCAAGAGGCGCTGGCTCCGTTGCAACGCGCCGCCGAGATTTCGCCGCGTTCGCCGCAGATGCAGTACAACCTTGCTTACACTTACTTTCAGCTTGGCCGATATGCCGATGCCCGCGCGCCCCTTGCACAAGCCACGCAACACTGGCCGGATGTGTTCCCGCTGCGTTCGCTCTATGGGAATGTGCTGTGGAAACTTGGCGATACCACTGCGGCTTATGCCGAGCTGAGTTATGCGCACAAATTACAGCCGCAGGAGAAGTCAACGCAGGATCTGCTGTACCAGGCGACGGTTATTTTGGCGGATCAGGCGGAGGCGCGGTCGGCCAGCATTGACGCCATCCGTTATTGGAAGGAAGCCGCAAAGCTTCATCCCGCGCAGCCAGAGCCGCATCACCGCCTGTCTCTGCTCTATGCCAAGAGCGGACGCACGCAACTTGCCAAGCAGGAACAAGGCGAAGCCGACCGCCTGACCCGTTCACAAACGCCCTGATTGCGAAGGAATTGCGCCTTATTGCGATTGCAACGAAGCTGCGATCTTCTTTCCGTATTCCCTGGCTTTGGCGATGGCCGCGGCTTCATCCACCGTGAGCAGCTTGCCGTTTTTCAGGAGCGTCTTGCCGCCCACGACCACGGTTTCGATTTCACTGGCTTTCAGCGCGTAAACGATTTGCGAATAGATGTCGTAGACCGGCACGGCATTGGGAACGTCCAGTGTCAGGATGGCGAAGTCGGCCTTCTTTCCGGGTTCGAGTGAGCCAATTTCTTTTTCCATGTGCAAAGCGCGGGCGCCTTCGATGGTGGCCATCTCCATCGCGCCTTTGGCCCCCAGCGCGCGCGGATCGACGCGATAGGTCTTTTGCAGCTTCGCCGCCAGATCCATCTCTTCCATCATGTCGAAGTCGTTGTTGCTGCCGGCAGGGCCGTCCGTGCCCAGGCCGACGCGCATTCCCGCCGCGCGCTGGTCCACGACGGGCGCAACGCCGCTGGCCAGCATCATGTTGCTCGATGGATTGTGCACGCAGCCCACCTGGCGCTCGGCGAGAATCTTCATGTCCGTGTAATCCACCCAGATGCAGTGCGCGGCCAGCACATCGGGGCCGAGAAGTTCCAGGCGCTCCAGATACTGCACAGGCGTGGCGCCGTTTTTCTCGATGCTGTCCACGTACTCTTTGCGCATCTCGGCGACGTGGATCAGGATGGGCGCGTGGTACTTGCGCGCCAGCGCCGCCGCGTCGTGCAGCGTCTTTTCCGAGCAGGTGTAGATCGAATGCGGCGCCACCGCGGCGTGAATCAGCGGGTCGCTTTGCCATTTCTTCAGGAATTTTTCGGTATAAGCGGACATCTCGGCTTCGCTCTTGTTGTCCGGCGCCGGAAAGTCGAGCCAGGTTTCGCCCAGGAAGCCGCGCACGCCGGCGGCCTTGGCTTCTTCGGCTTCGGCGTCCTCGAAGTAGTACATGTCGGCATAGGTGGTGGTGCCGCTGCGAATCATTTCCGCGAGAGCGAGGCGAGAACCCCAGCGGACGAAATCCTCGGTGACGTTGCGCGCCTCGGCGGGAAAAATGAACTTGCGCAGCCAGTCGTCCAGGGTGACGTCGTCCTTCAGCCCGCGCAGCAGCGACATCGGGATGTGCGTGTGGCCATTGATCAAGCCGGGGATAATGAGTTTTCCGTTTGCATCAATGGTCTCCTTGGCAATCAGGCCTTTGGGCGCGAACTCCGCGGGATTTTGGCCAATCGCAATAATCTCGTCGCCGCGCACCGCGATGAATCCGTTCTCGATCACCCTGCGCTGCGCATCCATGGTCACAATGGTTGCGCCTTTAACGAGCAAATCCACGGAGACGGCCTGCTTGGACAACTCTTGCGAAAAGGCGGTATTTGGCAAGAAAACCAATGCGCCGAGAAATGCAATTTGCATGCGGAGGCAGCGACGGAGTTTCATAGGGCGTCCTTAGGAAGATGACTTACAGATTAGAGGAGTCGAAGGGTTTCGGAAAGAGCTGGCTCATGAGAAATGTTTCGGTTTTCCCGCGCAGGTTCGCGAGAATGACCGGGACATCGCCGCAGAATTCCCAGATGATCTGGCGGCAGGCGCCGCAGGGAGGAGTTAACGTATCGGTGTCTGTGACCACGGCGATGGCATCAAACTTGCGCTCGCCCTCGCTGATGGCTTTGAAAATGGCGGTGCGCTCGGCGCAAACCGTCAGACCGTAGGTGGCGTTTTCGATGTTGCAGCCGGAATAGATTTTGCCGGAGGGCGTGCGCAGCGCGGCTCCGACCTTGAAATTCGAAAACTTCGCGTGGGCGTTTTCGCGGACTTTCGCGGCCGCAGCAATCAGGGCATCGTACTCGGACATGCAAGCCTCCGGTGACTTATGGGCTAAAGTTGCGCGGCGATCTGCGGAATCACGGCGCGCAGCAGGCCGATGAACTGGCCCTTCACGCGCTCGGCGGTTTCCAGCACTTCGATATGGTTGAGCGGCTGGTCCAGCACGCCCGCCGCCGCATTCGTCACGCAGGAAATTCCCAATGCGCGCATCCCGGCGTGGCGTGCCGCGATCACTTCCGGCACCGTGGACATGCCCACAAGATCGGCGCCGATCGCGCGCAGGTAGCGAATTTCCGCCGGCGTTTCATAGCTCGGCCCCAGCAGGCCGGCGTACACGCCTTCTCCCAATTCGATATTCAGCTTGCGCCCCGCTGCCAATGCGATTTCGCGAAATTTCTTGTCGTACGCATTGGTCATGTCCGGAAAGCGCGGGCCGAAATGCTTGTCATTCGGCCCGCAAAGCGGATTCACTCCCTGCAAATTGATGTGATCGCTTATAACCACCAGCCGGCCCTGCGTGAATTCTTTCTTGATGCCGCCGGCGGCGTTGGTCAGAATCACGGCTTTCACGCCCATGCGCGAAAACACGCGGACGGGAAACACCACATCCTGCGCTGAATAGCCTTCGTAGAGATGCACGCGTCCCTGCATGCCGACGACTTCCATGCCGTCGACCTTGCCGATGACGAGCTGCCCCGCATGCCCAATGGCCGTGGAGCGCGGAAAGTGCGGAATCTTCGCGTAAGGAATGCGCGTGGCATTCTCGAAATCATCGGCGAACGCACCAAGCCCGGAGCCGAGCACCAGCGCGATCTTCGGCCGCAGCTTTGTTTTCCTGAGAATGAAGCGCGCGGCGGCTTCCGCGCGAAGGAATGCCTGCGAAGGCTTTCCCTTCGAGGAAGGCTTCTTCGCGGCGCTCACGAAAGAATCCCTACGATGCAGGCGGACATAAGGTTCGCCATCGTGCCGGCCAGCATAGCGCGAATACCGAATTTTGCCAGTTGGCTGCGCTGCTCCGGTGCCAGAGCGCCGATGCCGCCAATCTGAATGCCGATGGAACTGAAATTTGCGAACCCGCATAGCGCAAACGTGGCGATCGTAAAGGAGCGCGGATCGAGAGTGCTTCTCATCGGGCCCAGTTGGCTGAAGGCCACGAATTCGTTGATCACCATGCGAGTGCCCAGCAGGTTTCCGATTTTAGCGGCATCGTGCCAGGGAATGCCGATCAGCCAGGCAACGGGCGAGAAGACCCAGCCGAACACCGTCTGCAAGCTTTCCGGGAACCAGGCCATATGCGGCCAGTCGTGTATGCCGCCCATGATGGCGTTGAGCAGCGCCAGAAGAGCGATAAAGGTGATAAGCATGGCGCCGACGTTCAATGCCAGATGCAGGCCGTCGCTGGTTCCGCGCGCGATCGCGCCCAGGATATTCGACTCCTTCTCCATCTCCGGCATTTCCACGCGGCCCGCGGTCAGAGGCTGTTCGGTTTCGGGCACCAGCATTTTCGCCATCAGCAATGTGCCTGGCGCGGTCATGATCACGGCGGTCAGCAAGTTTTTCGGGTCCGCTCCGCCCACCTGGATGTAGCCTGCCATCATGCCACCGGAGATGTGCGCCATGCCGCTGGTCATCACGCACATAAGTTCCGATTTCGTCAGCTTGGGCAGAAACGGGCGAATTGTCAGCGGCGCCTCGGTCTGGCCCATGAAGATGCTGGCGGCGACGTTCAGCGACTCCGCGCCGCTTGCACCCATCACCCGCGTCATGATCCATGCGGCTGCGCGGATGATCAACTGCATCACCCCGAGGTGATAAAGCACGGCGAAAAACGCGGCGATGAAAATAATGGTCGGCAGCACCTGAAACGCGAAGTTAAAGCCCAGGCGGGAGAGTTCCTTGGGCATGCCCAGGTCGCCGAAGACAAACGTAGAGCCCGCGTAGGAAAAACTCAGCAGCTTGTTGGCGCCGTTGCCGAGGAAACTGAACACCTTGCTGCCGAAGGAAGAGCGGAGCACGAAATACCCGAGCGTGAGCTGCAGTCCAAGTCCCCACAAAATAGTTTTCAGCTTGATGGACTTGCGCGAAGTGGAAAAGAGATAAGCGCCAGCCAGGATGACCAGCATACCCAGCACTCCGGTGAATCTTCCCATTCGGTCTCCTTGTGTGGTGTTCCGCCGAGGATGGTCAGCAGTCTAGCCGCCGATGATGCGCCGGATCAACGGACGCGCTGGCGGTTTTGTATCACCAATCTGGTAACTTTCGGCAATCATTTTTTGCGCGGCGGCCAGTTGTGTCTCGGCGTTATAGGAGATGGTGACCAGCGGCTCTCCGGCCCGCGCCGCGTCTCCGATGCGCTTGTGAAATTCCAGGCCGACGCCGAAATCGATGCGGTCTTCTTTCTTTTCGCGTCCGCCGCCAATCATCGCCAGTGCGATGCCCAGATTCAGGCAGTTGATATCCTCCACAAATCCTGATGCCGCGCTTTTCACTTCGAGGCGGCCCTTTGCGCCGGGCAGCAGGGAAGTGTCATCCACAACGCGCGGGTCGCCTCCCTGCAAGCCGATGCATTCGCGAAATTTTTCCAGTGCTTTCCCGCTCCGCACCATTTCCTTCGCCAACGCCCGGCCTTCCTCGACGGATTTGGTCCGATCGCCCAGAAAAAACATCCAGGCGGAAAGTTCCAGACTCAAATCGCGTAAATCGGCGGCGCCTTCTCCGCGCAAAACATGAATCGATTCGATCACTTCATTCGAATGGCCGGCGAAACGCCCCAACGGCTGGCCCATATCCGTGATCAACGCCACGCTTTTCTTTCCCATTCGCTGGGCGATGCCTACCATCACTTCGGCGAGAGCAATCGAGTCTTCTTCCTTGCGCATAAACGCGCCGGAGCCGGTCTTTACATCCAGTACCAGGGCATCGATCCCTTCGGCCAGCTTCTTGCTCATGATGGACGCGCAAATCAAGCCGATGTTTTCCACGGTGGAAGTCGCATCGCGCAGCGCGTAGATTTTCTTATCCGCCGGAGCGATCTCCGCGGTCTGTCCGATCAGCGCCATGCCGCACTCTTTCAGCACGCGCTTGAAGTCTCCCAAACTCAAGAACGTATTGAAGCCGGGAATCGCTTCCAGTTTGTCCAGAGTCCCGCCGGTGTGCCCCAGGCCGCGGCCGCTGATCATCGGCACGGCCAAGCCACCTGCCGCCACAATCGGCGCCAGGATGAGAGAAGTCTTATCGCCGACCCCTCCCGTCGAATGCTTATCCACCTTCTTCACCGGCAAGTACGAGTGGTCCACCACTTCGCCGGAATGCAGCATCGCTTCGGTTAAGGCCGCCAGTTCGCTATAGGAAAGGCCGCGAATCCACGCAGCCATCAGCCAGGCCGCCATCTGGTAATCGGGAATCTGGTCGTGCGTATACGCAGAGATCAGAAATTCGATCTCCTCGCGGGAGTGTTCCCCGGAATCACGCTTTTTTCGGATCAGGTCAACGGCGCGCATGCGATTTGGAAAGCGTTTGCGAGACTAACATCGGGGCCACATCGGGTCAACGCAACTCCCGGAAACGGCTATTTCCGGCGGCGCTTCATGAGGGCCTCCGGGAGCGCATTCGGGCAGGAAGATAACACGCCGGAATGGAAATGAGAGGGACTTAACGCGGGTTGAACGACAACCAAATGCTAAGAGCAGAACGCAATAGAACGACTTGCACGCTACTCGCGGCATGTTATATTGCCGCGTTCGTCTGTCGGTGAGGGAAACGCATGAGCAAGACACCTAGAATTGCCGTTGTGGGCAGCGCCAACGTGGACCTGACGACGTTCAGCGATAAATTCCCACGGCCTGGCGAAACCATCTTCGGTCAGAAGTTCGATCTGGGTTTCGGCGGCAAGGGGGCCAACCAGGCCGTGGCGGCGCGGCTCTGCGGAGCGGAGGTCGTCATGGTGGCGAAAGTCGGCAACGACCTTTTCGGGGAGGCGGAAGTGAAGAATTTCACCGCCCTCGGAATTGACGCTTCGCACGTGCGCATTGTCAACGGCGTCTCCAGTGGCGTCGCTCCGATCTTTGTGGAGCCCAACGGGCAGAACCGCATCATCGTGGTGAAGGGCGCCAACGACGAATTAAAGCCAGCCGACGTGGACGCAGCTGGCGAAGCGCTGAAGCATGTGGACACCATCGTGCTTCAATTTGAAATTCCCATGGAGACGATCGCCTACACCGTGCAATTCGCGAAGAAATACGGAATCCGGTGCATCGTGAATCCCGCGCCCGCACAGCCCATTGATGCGAAACAACTGAATGCCGCGGATTACTTTATCCCCAATGAAACCGAAGCCGAAGTGATCACCGGCCTTCCGGTCCATTCGATTGACGATGCCAAGAAGTGCGCGGCCGCGCTCCTGCAGCAGGGCTTTCGCAAAGTGATTCTGACGCTAGGCGGCCGCGGAGCGCTGCTGGCTTCCGCCGAAGGCAGCGAAGTGATTCCGCCGTTCACCGTGAATCCCGTGGACACGACCGGGGCCGGCGACGCGTTCATTGGCAGCTTCGCAATGTTCCTCGGCGCGGGTTTGCCGGAGAAGGACGCGATCCGGCGGGCGAATTTGTTCGCGGCGCTCTCCACCACACGCGTGGGCACGCAAAAATCATTTCCAACGCAAGCTGAGTTTGAGGCGGAGTGGGCGAAGCGCGCCGGGTAGCGCGCCAAGCCTTTCCATTTCACAACGGTTTCTTGATACACGACGTGAGTACAGGGGATCAGGGGTAGGGAAGTCGAAAAGGAGCCTTCATGTTTGTTCTCCAGAGTTATACCTGGGCGGTCGTATTCTGCATCATCACCATGTTTTGCTGGGGTTCGTGGGCGAATACGCAGAAACTCGCGAAAAAAGGCTGGCGCTTTGAGCTCTTCTATTGGGATTACTGCATCGGCGTGCTGCTTCTGACGCTTATTCTTGGCTTGACGCTTGGCAGCAACGGCATGGTGGGCCGTGCGTTTCTTGCGGATCTCAGCCAGGCTTCGCAGGGCAGTATTCAGTCCGCGCTGATCGGCGGTGCCATTTTTAATCTGGCGAACATCCTTCTGGTCGCGGCTATCGATATCGCTGGCATGTCCGTGGCGTTTCCTGTCGGCATTGGCCTAGCGCTGGTGCTTGGCGTGGTTGTCAACTACCGCGATAATCCCGTCGGGAACGCCACGCTGCTCTTCGGCGGCGTGATCCTGATTGTTCTCGCTATCATTCTGGACGCCATCGCTTATCGCAAACTCCCGGGCGGTGCCGCAGGTATCAGCACCAAAGGATTGATTCTTTCGGTTGCGTGCGGAATCACGATGGGTTTCTTTTACCGCTTTGTGGCCGCCGCGATGTATCCCGATTTCGCGCAACCGGAACCAGGTAAGCTGGGTCCATATGCCGCGGTTTTTGTCTTCGCCATTGGCATCCTCTTGAGTAACTTCATTCTGGGTACCTTCATCATGAAAAAACCCTTTGTCGGCGCTCCGGTCTCTTTCGGCGATTATTTCAAGGGCAGCCTGGGAACACATCTAACGGGTATCCTGGGCGGCATCATCTGGGGCGTCGGCATGTCGTTCAACATCATCGCCGCGGGCCGCGCGGGCTTCGCGATTTCTTATGGATTGGGCCAGGGCGCGACGATGGTCGCGGCCTTCTGGGGCGTCTTCATCTGGAAGGAGTTCAAGAGCGCGCCCAAGGGCACGAACGGATTGATAGCCGCCATGTTCGCGTGTTTTTTGATTGGATTGGCGTTGATCATTGTGGCGAGGACTTCGTGAACAGAAGTAAAGAAGTAAAGAAATAACGAAGTAAAGAAATGAAGAAGCTGGGAAGTGGGCTTGGGAAGAGGGAGTGAGGTAATGCAGAAGGTTAGCTGGAAGAGTCTCGCGTTTTGTGCAGTTTGTTTGTTCGGTTCGTTGGCATTCGCGGCGCCGCGGAAGGTGATCATTGACACCGATCCGGGCACGGATGACGCCATGGCCATTATGCTGGCGCTGAATTCGCCGGAGTTTGACGTGCGCGCGCTTACCGTTGTGCCCGGCAACGTGACCGCGGCGCAGGGTCTGGATAACGCGCTGCGAATGGTTTCACTGGCGAATCGCTGCGACGTCGCTGTCGCGGCCGGGGCGCAGCATCCGCTGTTTCAAAAATTAATCACCGCGGAGCTCTGGCACGGCAAGAACGGCCTGGCCAACATCGAACTCCCGCCTAGCAAATGCAAAGTGGACCCGCGCTGGGGCCCAGACTTGATCATCCAAATGATCCATGAAAATCCCCACGAAATTACGCTCATCCCGATTGGCCCGCTGACAAATATCGCACTCGCCCTGCAAAAGGACCCTTCCATCGCTTCGCTAGTAAAGGAAGTCGTCATCATGGGTGGCTCCATTTCCGGCGGCAACGTGAATGCCTCCGCGGAAGCCAACATCTACAACGACCCCGAAGCGGCGCAGATCGTTTTTCAAGCCGGCTGGCCGTCGCTGACCATGGTGGGGCTGGACGTTGGAGACAAGACGCTGCTCACCCGCAAACACATTGAAGCTCTGAAAGCGCACCCCGGGCCGATGAGCGACTTTATCTATAAGGTTGCGGATTTTCTGATTGCCCTGAGTGAAAAATACGGCGATCCGGGAACGCAGATGTACGATCCGCTGGCCGTCGGCGTGGCCCTCGAACCTACGCTGGTGAAGGCTCCCCTGATGCATGTGGACGTCGAAACACGCGGCGATTACACGCGCGGCGAAACCGTGGCTAACCGCCGCGGGGCCATCGAGCGAAACGTGCTACACAGCTTTCCCGATGGGGACCGCTACGTGATCGAAGGTCTGGACGAAGTAAAACCCAACGCGAAGGTCTGCACCGAAGTGAACGCCGAAAAGTTTTTGCAGATGTTCGTGACCCGCATCCAGGGAAAATAAGATGGAACGCCGCCATTTCGTTGCCTTGCTGGGGAAATCCGCCGCCGTCGCACCGTTTGCCTCACTACCATTTCTTCCGGCCGTTCCGGGAAGCCCGGCACGCGCCAGTTCCAAAGAGACCATGCACTGGCCAAAAGATATCGGAAGCCCTGTACTTGACAGTTTGCACTACGCCATCGAGAGTTCGCGCGACGTCCACACCAACTACGAAAAGATCGTGGAAATCGCCTCGTGGATGGCCTATGAAGAGCTGCCCATGCCGGAATACGCGCTGCCTTTCGGCCTGGCCGATGGCGATCCCAACGTGGCCATCGATTTCGTGATGGTCGCAGATGCGATTGATACGGCGTTCACCGATTTTGCGCGCCACGAAAAATTCCAGGTGGACTTCGCCGGGCGGCACTGGTCGGATTCCGAAGCGGAGTTCGCGTGCATCAAGCGCGCCATGGACAACGGCATGCCGTTCCTGGATGGGCGCTACCTGGCAAAAATCACGCGTCCCGAGCTGAACAAAGTGTTCGAGGGCAACATCGAGATGCCCATGCTCGATGAAAAGCTGGAAGTGCTGCACCAGGTGGGCAAAACACTGAGCGAGAAATACGACGGAAAGTTCCACAATTTCGTGCACGCGTGTTCGCCGAAGCTTTACGACAACGGCAACGGGCTGATCGACCGGCTGGTGACGGAATTTCCGCGCTTCAACGACGTCAGCCTGCTGGACGGCCACGAAATCAAATTTTACAAGCTGCCGCAACTCGGTATTTGGATGCTGTATGCCACGCTGCACAAGGCCGGGAAGTTCCGCCTGGACGACCCGCAGAAAATGACAGCCTTTGCCGATTACATTGTTCCCGTTGGCTTGCGGCTGATGGGCATCACCAGCTATTCAAAGGAACTCGAGCATGCCATCAATACCTATCAGATGATTCCGCGCGATTCGCGCTGGGAGATCGAAATCCGCGCGCATTGCCTGTATGCCACGGCGCTGCTCACCGACGAGATCAACAAGATCCGTCCGGCGGACCGGCAGATCATCATTCCGCAGATTGACGCGCGGTTCTGGCTGCCGTATCACACCACCACGTGGCCGCATCATTTGACGAAAACCATCATGTACTAGCAAGCTGGAAGCAAAACTTCTACGCCACACACGAAAGGAATGTTTTCATGACACGGTTCGCCCGGTTCTGTGCGTTCGCATTAATCGCTCTATCTCTTTCGATGAGTCTCAGCGCTCAATCGAAACGCAAGGTCATCATTGATCAGGACGCCGCGGGTCCCGGCGGCACGGACATGCAGGCCATTCTCGCGCTGGTCAATTCGCCGGGCACCGATGTCCTGGGCATCACCGTTCTCACCGGCGATGCGTGGCGCGATGAAGAAGTGCAGCACACGCTGCGGCTGATGGAAATTATCGGCCGCCGCGATATTCCGGTGGTTCCGGGCGCCGCATTTCCGCTGGTCAGCAGCAAGGAGTACATCGCCAAGTGGCAGACGTTTTTCGGGAAGATTGTCTATCAGGGCGCGTGGAACTTTGGCCCTGGCCCCGACCACAAGCCTCACGGCCCGCATGATATTCCACCCATGCTGGAAGGCGCGCCTACGCTGAAAGCCTCCAGCGAGGACGCAGCGCACTTCATGGTGCGCATGGTGCGCCAGTATCCGCACGAAGTGACGATTTATGCCGCGGGCCCGATGACGGACCTTGCGTTGGCCATCGCACTCGATCCGGACTTTCCATCGCTGAGCAAGGAATTGATCGTCATGGGCGGCAGCATCAATCCACAGACCGACGACCCCGAATTTACGTTGACTCCCACGCGCGAATTTAACTTCTGGATGGACCCGGAAGCTTCGCGCGCCGTGCTGCACGCCAAATGGCCGCGCGTCGTGCTGACCACGGTGGACATTTCAGTAAAGACGCACATGGAAAAGGCCCTCATCGAAGAGTTAAAAAAGAGCACATCGCCATCGGCGAAGTACGTGGCGAAATACGCGGAACCCGGATATTTGTGGGACGAACTGGCCGCGGTTGCGTGGCTCGATCCCAGCATCATCACGAAATGGAAGAAGCTCTATATGGACGTGGACGTGGACCATGGCGCGGGCTACGGCAATACGCTTGCCTGGACCGAAGGCCTGCAGCCGGGCATGGGCGAAGTTCTGGTGGAAGTCCAGGACGATCTCGACAAACAGAAATTTTACCGCGAATACATCGACCTGATGGCGCGGCAGACTCCCAACGCCAAAGACCCAGCGGGGAATTAGCGGTCAATCCCTCGATGGGGATCAAACTAGATTGGTTTCGACGGAAATGTTGCCGTGGGTGGCTCTGGAGTAGGGGCAAATCTCGTGCGCCGCATGAATCAGCTGCATCGCCACTTCGCGGTCGAGGCCGGGTAGGCTCACGTTAAGGCGCGCCGTCAGAAAGAACGCGTCGGCCAGGTGCAAATCGATCTGAGCATCAACAGCCATACCTGGCGGAAGCGTAATTTTCCTTTTTGAAGCGGCAACTTCAATCGCCCCCATATAGCATGCCGACCAGGCGACGCCGAACAGATCTTCCGCCGCCGGATGGGGCTGCGGCAGTTTGATGTCGAGAAAGCCGTCACTGCTGCGGCCGGCGCCGTTCGGACCGGCAGTTGTGTGGGTCTTGCCCGTGAACAGAATTTTCGAACTCATCGTGAACTCCTTTCGGTATTGGGCTTGCTCCCTGCCTGGCTCATAAACGAGTCAAGCTTGAGCGGCATCCTAAAGATGCCACTTAATAGATGCACGGGACTCAACTTTGGCCCTTGCCCGTTTGGGCCTGCCGCGTGAACGAAGAGCAGTGCGGTGGTATCCTACTGACTTGCCGCCACCCGAAGACGTAGCGACTTCCGCGGAGACAATCTATGGACACCCCCAAGCGCCCACGGCTGGAAATTACGGACCGCCAGGGCAACCGCATCGTCAGCGAGAATAGTTCGAGCCAGCCCGGCATTGCCCGCCTGCAGGGGCGTGAACTCACGGCGAACCGCGGCACGTCTCTTAATCTCGATTGGGTGGAAGACATTCGCGTCAACACCAGCGCGGTCGAGCGCCGCACCGCCACGCTCGTCACCCGGCGCACCGTCAAAAAAGACTGGCAGATCGCCTGGCTGCTCCGCGCCATCTCCTGCATGGACCTGACCACGCTCAGCGGCGACGACACCGAAGAGCGCGTGAAGCGCCTGTGCGCCAAAGCCCGCCAGCCGATTCAGCACGAAATCGTCGAAAAGCTGGGCATTCAGGAACTGGATCTCCACGTCGGCGCCGTCTGCGTGTATCACCTTTTTGTGGAAACCGCGCGCCGTGCGCTGGAAGGCAGCGGCATCCCCGTAGCCGCCGTTTCCACCGGGTTTCCCGCCGGGCTTTCTCCGCTGGAGGAACGCATTGCGGAAATCCGCCGCTCGGTGGACGCAGGCGCGCAGGAGATTGACGTGGTCATTACGCGGGCCCACGTTTTTGGCGCGGAGTGGCAGCGGCTCTACGACGAAATCGTGGCTTTCAAGGACGCCTGTGGTCCCGCGCACCTGAAGGTGATTCTCGGCACCGGCGATCTGCTCACGCTGCGGAATGTGGCTCGCGCCAGCATGGTGGCCATGATGGCCGGAGCAGACTTCATCAAGACCTCCACGGGCAAAGAATCCATCAACGCGGTGCTGCCGGTGGGCCTGGTAATGGTGCGCGCGATCCGCGAATACGCCGAAGAGACCGGCATGGCCGTGGGCTTCAAGCCCGCGGGAGGCATCCGCACCGCCAAGCAATCGCTGGAGTGGCTTGCGCTGATGAAAGAAGAATTGGGCAACAGTTGGCTGCAGGCGCATCTTTTCCGCTTCGGCGCCAGCGGCATGCTCGCCGACATAGAACGGCAGCTCGAATTCCATGTCACCGGGCGTTACTCAGCTGAATACCGCCATCCGATCGCCTGACGATTCAAGAATAGAGAGGAGGCTCCATGGGCAAGAAAGCCAGCGCGAAAGATGCAGAGATAATCCTGAAGCTATATGAACTCCGCCGCGACCCGGAATTACGGAAAGCCAGAAACTGGTGGCTTTGGGAGTTTTCTCCGCTTACTGCGGATGATTTCTTGAAAGTGGCCTACGCTCCGGGCACGCAAGAAAACAACTGGCTGCGTCAGGCCTCCAGCTATTGGGGAATGGCCGCCGCGCTGGTGAATCAAGGCATGCTTGACGAAGACCTTTTCCTGCGTCCTGCTTGCAGCGGTGAGATGTTTTTCATTTTTGCCAAGGTCTATCCGTTCCTGGAAGACCTGCGTAAGAAGCTCGGCGACCCGGAGACTTTCCGGGATGTCGAAAAAGTGGTGATGAATACCAAGTGGGGCCGCGAGCGGCTGAAGTTCATTCTGAAGCGCATCGAAACGATGCGAGAGAAGAAAGCTCAGGAAGCCAAAGGGTGATTGTCACCGGGATTTGCGTGAGAGTCTCAGGAGCCAACTAACGAAATGAGCGTACTGGAAAAGTTCCGCACCATGGAATACGGCCCCGCGCCGGAAGATTCCAAGGAGTCGCTGGCGTGGCTCGACCGCCATAACCGCAAATTTGGTCATTTCATGGATGGCGCGTGGCGCGCCCCCGCCGACGGGAAATACTTCGAAACCGCAGATCCTTCCAACGGCACGGTGCTGGCGGAGGTGGCACAAGGCAGCGCGGCCGACGTGGATGCCGCCGTGAAATCGGCGCGCAAGGCTTTGCCGGGCTGGCAGAAAAAGACTCCCCACGAACGCGCACGCTTCCTTTATGCGCTGGCGCGCCAGGTGCAAAAGCATTCGCGGCGCCTGGCGGTGCTGGAAACGATGGACAACGGCAAGCCCATCCGTGAAAGCCGCGATATTGATATCCCGCTGGTGGCCCGCCATTTCTATCATCACGCGGGCTGGGCGCAGTTGCTCGACCAGGAATTTCCCGGCTATGCCGCCTGCGGCGTCGTGGGCCAGATCATTCCCTGGAATTTTCCGCTGCTGATGCTGGCCTGGAAAATTGCGCCTGCGCTGGCCACGGGCAACACCGTTGTGCTGAAGCCCGCCGAATATACGCCGATCACCGCCTTGGCATTCGCCGAACTCTGCAACGAAGTCGGCCTGCCGAAAGGCGTCGTGAATATCGTCACTGGCGACGGCAGCACCGGCGAAGCGCTGGTGAAGCATGCGGATGTCAACAAGATCGCTTTCACGGGTTCCACCGAAGTGGGCCGCGCCATCCGCAAAGCGACGGCGGCTTCGCACAAACGGCTATCGCTGGAGCTCGGCGGCAAATCGCCGTTCATTATTTTTGAAGACGCGGACCTCGATGGAGCCGTCGAAGGCCTGGTGGACGGCATCTGGTTCAATCAGGGGCAAGTCTGCTGCGCGGGTTCGCGCCTGCTGGTGCAGGAAAGCGTGGCCGAAAAGATGTACCGCAAGCTGCAGGCGCGCATGAGCACGCTGCGCATTGGCGCGCCGCTCGATAAAGCGATCGATATCGGCGCGATCGTCGCGCGTGTGCAACTGGAACGCATCGACCGTCTGGTGAAGCAGGGAATCGCGGAAGGCGCCACCTGCTGGCAGCCGGAAGTGCTGCTGCCCTCGCGCGGACTGTTTTACAAGCCGACGCTGCTCAGCAACGTCCATCCGACTTCGGTGGTGGCGCAGCAGGAAATTTTCGGGCCGGTTCTCGCGGCGATGACCTTCCGCACGCCGCGGGAGGCCGTGGAGCTTGCCAACAACACCGTCTACGGCCTCGCCGCCAGCGTCTGGAGCGAGAGCATCAACGTGGCTCTGCATGTTGCGGCGCAAATCAAGGCCGGCGTCGTCTGGGTGAACAGCACGAATCTGTTCGACGCCGCCTGTGGCTTCGGCGGTTACCGCGAAAGCGGCTATGGCCGCGAAGGGGGCCGCGAGGGCCTGGTGGAATATCTCGAACCCGCGTGGTTTGCAAAAGCGCCGGCGCTCAAGAAGATGGGGGCGCATAAGAAGGATCAGGCCGAAGTGGCCTCGCCGGGCATCGACCGCACCGTGAAGCTTTATATCGGTGGCAAGCAGGTTCGCCCGGATTCCGGTTACAGCGTCGAGATTCGCGGCAAGAAGGGCGAACTCCTCGGCGAATCGCCGCTGGGCAACCGCAAGGACATTCGTAACGCCGTCGAAGCCGCGCGCAAGGCGGAATCCTGGAGCAAGGCCACAGCGCATAACCGTGCGCAAGTTCTTTACTACATCGCCGAGAATCTTTCGCAGCGCGGCGACGAGATTTCGGCGCGCCTTTCCGCCGCCGTGGGCAAGAAGCAGGCCGCCGAAGAAGTGCAAAAGAGCGTCGAGCGGCTCTTCTCTTACGCCGGATGGGCGGATAAGTTTGATGGCGCGGTGCACAATCCGCCGTTTCGCAACGTCTCCATTGCCATGAACGAGGCGCTGGGCGCGGCCGGCGTGGTCTGCCCGGCGGATTATCCGCTGCTCGGCTTTTTCACGCTGGTGTTGCCGCTGATTGCCGCGGGCAACGCCGTCGTGGCTGTGCCTTCGGAAACTTATCCGTTGATTACCGGTGATCTTTATCAGGTCTTCGAAACCAGCGATCTTCCCGGCGGCGTGGTCAACATCGTAACCGGCCGTTCCACGGAATTGCTGAAGGTTCTTGCCGAGCACGATGACCTCGACGCCATCTGGTGCTACGGCGACGCCGAACTGTGTGCCACCGCCAAGGCGCTCTCGACCGGCAATCTTAAGCAGGTCTGGACCAACGAAGGCCGGCAGATCGATTTCCTGCAAAATTCGCAGAGCGAAGGCCGCTGGTACCTCGAGCACGCCCACCAGGTGAAAAACATCTGGGTTCCCTACGGCGAATAAACGTCATCAGAACAGGCGTTTGTAGCGGCCGCCTCCCGAGGCGGGCGCTTTGCCTGGCTTATTCGGTACCTCACTCCAAAAAAAGAAGGGGATGGCCGAAGCCATCCCCCCGGTTGAAGTGGATTGGAAGATTACTGGCCGGAAGCCGCGGTGTAGAACACGATATATTCCGTGTTCGCACCAGCCTGCCCATTGGCCGACGGCACAGTGGGCGTGGACGTTGGGGTGAGACCTCCATTGGATCCGATGGTATAAGTCGAAATGTCGCTGTCGTTGAAGTTGTCGACGGCGAGTAACACACCGGTCGGGTCAATGGCCATCCCGCCAAAGGGAGCGATGCCTGTCGGCTGCGGCGTACCTATCACGGACCCAATCGCGCCGGTTGACGATGTCAGGCCGTACGCGAACACCTGACCTGCCGTCGTGCCGTTGCCATAATCCAGAACGTAGAGGTAATTCCCGTTCGGACTTGCGATCAGGCTGAGGGTGTCGGTGGCTCCGGTAATCGTTGTTGCGGAACCGATCTGGACGAGTTCGCCTGCGTTTCCGCCGCTAGCCGTGATGTTATAAGCGCTGACGCTTTCGTCGCCCTCATTAGCCACAAACAGATGTCCGTTCGCATCCGTCCTGGCAATCAAAGGCGAGTTGCCGGTGGCAACTGTGGGAGCGCCCAGCGCGGTTAAGGCGCCGGTCGTCTGGTCAATGCTGTATTGGCTGATGGTGTTTCCTGTGCTGTTCACAACATACAGGTATTTTCCGGCATTGTCCGTGAGGACCCAGCTCGGACCATTGAGATTCGTGTCCGTGAATCCGCCGCTCATTCCCGGAATTGCCGCAAGTGCGCCATCCGTGGCGGGTGTCCCCGGAGTGTGCGAGATGGAGAAGCCAAAAATCGTCTGAGTCGCGGTCGTTACGACATAAATAAACCGGCCCGTCGGATCGATGGCACCCAAGAACGTGGTGTTGCTGTTGCTCGGCACGGTAGTCGCGGGTGACGGTGATTGCGTCGTTCCCGTTATCGCTCCCGTCGCCGAATTCACGAAATCGGAATGCAACGCGCCGTTCGAATCGATGTAGTACAGCAGGTCGCCGGAAGGATGCAGGAGCACCTGTTGGGGACTTGCCGCGGGAGTATCCGCCAGGAAAGTCAGTGGCGTGCTTGTCGAGCTCGGATTCACCGTGAAGCTTGTAATCGAACCGCTGTTGGAGCTGCCCCCCGAGATGTTGGCGACGTAGGCAAATCGAGCCGCCGCGGCTTGCACGGTCAGCGGCACTGTTCCGGTGTAACCGGTAACGGCCTCGGTCGCCGTGATGTTCGCGGTTCCCGCGCTGATTGCTTGGGCCAAGCCAGTGCTGGCATTGATCGTCGCAACGCTGGTGGTGTCCGAAGACCAGGTCACGGGATTCGTCGTGGGTTGCGTGGTGCCGTCGCTCAACAGGCGCACTGCGGTGTACTGAACCGTTGTGCCAACTGCTGCGGTACCCGCGGCAGGAGTGATTTGCAGGGAAACCGTAACCGGGGGCCCGACCGTCAAGGTTGTCGAGGTCGTCGTGAAGGTGTCGCAGCTGGTCGCGCTGATCGTGGTGCTGCCTTGGCCGACCGAGGTGGCGTTGCCGGTGTTGTCAATGGTGGCCACATCTGGGTTCGAAGAGGCCCAGGTTACCTGGCTGGTGATGTCCTGACTCGCGGTGCCTCCAGCCGCCAATGTGAAGGCGCCGGTTGCCGTAAACGCCTGGCTGCCGCCGAGGGCGATATCCTGGTCTGCGGGGGCTATGGTAATCGAATTCAACTGGTCTACTTCGAGTTGCGACGTAGTCTGCGCGCTGATGTTGGCCAAAGTGGCGTTAATGTTCGTGAAGCCCAGCCCTATGCCCGTCGCCAAACCGGTGTTGTCAACGGTTGCCACCGACGTGCTGGAAGAGCTCCAGGTCACAGCGGTGCTTTGATCCGAAGTCGTGCCATTGCTGTAATAACCGGTTGCGGAAAACTGCAAACTTCCGCAGACGGCAGTGGTGATGTCCTGCGGACGAACCGAGGCGCGCCGCGAATTCCGGACCATGGGCCGCGCCGTGCGCCGCGCACCCTTAACACCACCGACACCGCCACCGCTGACGTAGACTGTCCCGCTTCCCGGGGAAATGGTGATATACCGCAATGTGGGAGCGCAATTGCAGGCGAGAAAAACGGCGGCACAAACCAAGGCGAATGCCCCAAGTGCCAAACGACTGGGCTTAACGATCATGATGCCTCCTCAGAGTGACTACACAAACCCTAACTGGACAGAGACACTGTGGCGATGGGGATCAAAAGCGCGGACGGCGGAAAAATGAAAATAGTGGGCGAGGTCCCACCCCGTGCAACATGCAGGATCCCAAGTTGCCTCTGCACGGGCACGATACTTGAAACCCGCCGCCCGGGCAAAGTAGCGATGCGGTAATAGGTGACGTTTCGATTAACCCTGTGCCGCCGCTCCACCCTTTTCCGGTGTCCCTGGCAGATCGGACAAACTCCCGGTTGTCCTGGCCCCTCGCTTCTGCAATGATGCAACCGTTGCTTTTGCCTGTAACCTGGCTCCGCCGCGATCCTCAAACTAGTTTCCAAGGACCCTTCTCATGTCCCGACTGCTAACCACGGAAGACCATCGCCTCGAAGAAGCCCGCCAGCGCAAAAAGCACTGGAAGCGCTGGGGCCCGTACCTCTCCGACCGCCAGTGGGGGACGGTTCGTGAGGACTATAGCGCCAATGGCACCGCCTGGGAGTATTTTCCCTTCCAGGACTCGCACGCGCGGACTTACCGCTGGGGAGAAGACGGGATCGGTGGCATCTGCGACCGCCACCAGATGATCTGCTTCGCACTGGCGCTTTGGAATGGCAAGGACCCTATCCTGAAGGAACGGCTGTTCGGCCTTACCGGCAACCAGGGGAACCACGGCGAGGACGTCAAAGAGTGCTACTTCTACCTCGACTCCAGCCCCACGCATAGTTACATGCGCATGCTTTACAAGTACCCCCAGGCGGAGTTTCCCTACCGGTGGCTGCTCGAGGAAAACCAGAAGCGGGGACGAAGCCAGCCGGAATTCGAACTGCTCGACACCGGCGTGTTTGAGAACAACCGCTATTTCGACGTGTTTGTGGAATACGCCAAATGCGACGTGGAAGACATTCTGATCAAAATCACGGCCTGGAACCGGGGGCCGGAGGCCGCCCCGCTTCATTTGCTTCCCACACTTTGGTTTCGCAACACCTGGTCCTGGGGCAAGGACCTGAGGCGCCCAGCGGCACGGCGCGCTCCGGATACGCCCGGCTCGTTGTGCACCGAACTCGAGCATTGGCAGTATGGGAAACGGTGGCTGCTTTGTGCCGGAGCTCCGGAACTGCTTTTCACGGAGAACGAAACCAACTACGAAGAGATCTTCAAATATCGCAATCGCTCGCCTTACGTGAAGGATGCCTTTCACAATTACCTGATTCACGGAAACAAGGCCGCGGTGAATCCGCAACATGCGGGCACCAAGATGGCGGCGCACTATGCGGTGCAAATCGACCCCGGCCAGTCCGTAACTCTCAAGCTCCGCCTCACTGACATGAATCCACTCGGCGGCATGGACCCGGACTCCCCGATGGTCGGCGTCATTACAAGCCCGGGGCACCAGGATCGCGCTGCCGGCGTTCCCGGCAGCAATGATTTTGCGGCCGGCTATGATGCGATGTTTGCGCTGCGCCAGAAAGAAACCGACGAATTTTACGAATCACGCATTCCCAAGGAGCTTTCCGACGACGCCCGCCACGTGATGCGCCAGGCCTATTCCGGAATGCTGTGGTGCAAGCAGTTTTATCACTACGATGTTTACACCTGGCTGGAAGGAGATCCCGCGGGTCCCGAGCCGCCCCCGGAACGCTGGCACGGGCGCAACAAGGAGTGGACCCACCTTTACAACGACGACATCATTTCCATGCCGGACAAGTGGGAATATCCCTGGTACGCCGCCTGGGACCTGGCTTTCCATTGCATACCGCTGGCGATCATCGATCCGGACTATGCCAAGGAGCAGTTGATCCTGCTTCTCCGCGAGTGGTACATGCATCCCAACGGGCAATTGCCCGCGTATGAGTGGGCCTTCGGCGACGTGAACCCTCCGGTCCACGCGTGGGCGGCGTGGCGCGTTTATAAAATCGAACGCCGCATCCGGGGTGTCGCCGACCGCAGCTTCCTGGAAAGAATCTTTCACAAGCTGTTGCTGAACTTCACGTGGTGGGTGAACCGCAAGGACCCGGACGGCCACAACATCTTTCAAGGTGGCTTTCTGGGGCTCGACAACATTGGAGTCTTTGACCGTTCCGCGCCATTGCCGACCGGCGGGCATCTGGAACAATCCGATGGCACCAGTTGGATGGGCATGTACTGCCTGAACATGCTGGCTATCGCGTTGGAGCTTGCCAAGGACGATCAGGCCTACGAAGACGTCGCCAGCAAATTCTTCGAGCACTTCGTCTATATCGCGCGCGCCATGAACGACATGGGCCCGAGCGGCCGTTCGCTGTGGGACATGGAAGACGGTTTTTACTACGACCTTTTGCACCTTCCCAATGGCGAAGAACACTTCATGAAGATCCGCTCCATGGTCGGTCTGATTCCGCTGTTCGCCGTGGAAACGCTGGAGCCGGAAATCGTGGACCGCCTCCCGGGATTCAAGCGCCGCATGCAGTGGTTCATTGACAACCACCCCGATGTTCCCGAACACATCGAAATGACGCAGCGGTCCGCGCGCGGTGTGCGCCGCCTGCTCTCCCTGGCGAATCGCAAGCAGATCAAGCGCATGCTTTGCCGCATGTTGGATGAGACCGAGTTTCTTTCGCCCTACGGCGTTCGCGCTCTCTCCCGCTACCACCTGGAACATCCGTATGAAGTCGAAGTCAATGGCAACGTCAGCCGCGTGGACTACGAGCCCGCCGAATCCACCACCGGCGTATTCGGCGGCAACTCCAACTGGCGAGGCCCCATCTGGTTCCCCGTCAATTTCCTGCTGATCGAATCGCTGCAGAAGTTCCACCACTATTATGGGGAAGACTTTAAGGTCGAATGCCCGACGCATTCGAAGAACGAAGTGGATCTGTGGCAGGTGGCTCAGGAAGTTTCCCGCCGCCTGACGCGCATTTTTCTTCGCGACAAGGACGGCAAGCGACCCTTTGCGGGCAGCGAGAATCCTTTCAACCAGGACCCTTACTGGCGCGATCTGATTCTCTTTTATGAGTATTTCAATGGCGATAACGGAGCCGGCTTGGGCGCCAATCACCAGACCGGCTGGACCGGCCTGGTTGCCAAGCTGCTGGAGCAGAGCGGAGAATAACGCGTGTCGCTGCTTGCCGAAGTGCAATTTGGCCGGGAAATTCTGGGGAACCTCGAGCAGGCCGAAGCGCGCGAGTGGCTGGTCACCAATGGCTTGGGTGGCTATGCCTCCGGCACTTCGGCTGGCACGTCCACGCGGCGGTATCACGGCCTGCTGATGGCTGCTCTCGAGCCGCCTACCGGCCGCACGCTGCTGGTTGCCGGGTTGGATGAAACCGCTCGTTACGCCGGCCGGAATTTTCCTCTCGCTACGAATCGCTGGGTAAGTGGATTTGTCTCTCCCTCGGGTTACCTGCAGTTGGAGAGCTTCCATCTGGAGGGCACCAAGCCGGTGTGGCGTTATGCGCTCGCGGACGCCTTGCTGGAAAAGCGCATATGGATGCGGCAGGGAGAGAACACCACGTATGTGGAATACACGCTGGTCCGTGCGAACGCGCCGGTAGAGCTCGAAGGCAAAATCCTGGTGACCTACCGCGATTTTCACGCCACTACGCATGCCGATGGCTGGCAGATGCAGATTGCGCCGGTGGAGCAGGGAATCCGCGTCACGGCTTTCGACGGCGCCACGCCATTTTATCTGCGCAGCGATTCGGCGGCGTTCGAAGCGCGCCACGAGTGGTATCGCGACTTCTTCCTGCCCGCGGAAAGCGAACGCGGGCTGGACGATCACGAGGATCGTCTCCTAGCGGCTGTTTTTCGCGGGAAACTCTCGGTTGGTGAAAAATTAGCGCTGGTTTTTTCGACGGAGCCCAAGTCCTCGCTTAACGCCGAGCAGGCACGCACCGAGCAGTCCAACCACGAGTTGCGATTGTTTCAGGCTTGGCAGAAACGCCATGCCGAAACGAGTGCAAGGCATCCCGATGACGAACCCAGTTGGCTGTGGCAGCTTGTGCTGGCCGCGGATCAGTTCATTGTGCAGCGCGCTTTGCCTGGTGATGCGGCCGGCCTCAGTGTCATTGCCGGTTATCCGTGGTTTTCCGATTGGGGCCGCGACACGATGATCGCCCTTCCGGGCCTGACGCTTCCACTCGGGCGCCCCGAGATTGCGCGCAAAATTCTCAGTTGCTTCGCCCGCTATGTGGATGGCGGGATGCTGCCCAACAATTTTCCCGACCGCGGCGGCGCGCCGCAATACAACACCATTGACGCGTCGCTCTGGTATTTCGAGGCCGTGCGGCAGTATTTCGATGCCACGAAAGACGCCGCGCTGCTGAAAGAGCTTTTTCCCGTGCTGGCCTCGATCGTGGACGCCCACGTTGCCGGGACGCGCTACAACATCAAGGTGGATCCCGAAGACGCGCTTCTTTACGGCGGCAGCCCGGAAGTGCAGCTCACCTGGATGGACGCGAAAATCGGCGACTGGGTGGTGACGCCGCGCATCGGCAAACCCGTCGAAATCAATGCGCTGTGGATCAACGCGCTGAATACCATGACCGCCTTCGCCGAAGCATTGAAGCAGCCGGGCGATGGCTACGCGAAACTCCGCGACAAAGCCGTTAGAAATTTTCAGAGATTCTGGAATCCCGCGCGCGGCTGCTGTTTCGATGTTATCGATTCGCCCGGCATCGGCGCGGACGCTTCGCTGCGCCCGAACCAAATTTTTGCTGTTTCGCTGCCGGTCAGCCCGCTCACGCCAGCACAGCAAAAGAGTGTCGTCGAAACCGTCGGCCGCGAACTCCTCACGTCCTTCGGGTTGCGGAGTCTTGCTCCTTCCGATCCCGGCTACAAAGGCCAGTACACCGGCGGCCCTCGCGAACGCGACTCCGCGTACCATCAGGGCACGGTCTGGGCCTGGCTCCTCGGTCCCTTCGCTTTGGCGCATTTCAAGGTGCACGGTGACGCTGTCGCGGCGCAAAGTTTTCTCGAACCATTAGGAAGATCGATCTACGGCGCAGGCCTCGGCACCATCGGCGAAATTTTCGGCGGCGACGCGCCATTCGCGCCAGCCGGCTGCCCCGCGCAAGCCTGGAGCGTCGCCGAAACCATCCGTGTTTGGGAATTTCTATCTTCCTAACGAAGGGACTATAAGTAGCTACAGGTCTGCTGATGTAGATTCTCCGAGGAGCGATGGTCACCATTCGAAATTTATTTTTGGGTATTCTGACCTTGTGCTGCGGGACTTCGTTTTGCCAAACGCAAGGCAAAAGCGAACCTCCACAATTTTCTGATTTTGCTGCTGGCGACTTGGTCGCAGGGGCTCCCGTTCACCCTGTGTTGGCAACAAAGCTGCAGCGTAAGTTCAAGACCGTCATAGTTACGGAAGCTGCGAAAGGGCCAAACTTTGCAGGCAGCTACCGGATCGTCCATTGGGGATGTGGCTCTGACTGCATTGTTTTTGTTGTGGCGGATCTGAAGACGGGAAAGGTCTACGATCCCCCATTCGAGTCTCTACTCCTCATCGATTTTCGCCAGTCCGGTAAGGAAGCTTTGAGAAAAGGTTTGATCTACAGGCAGGATAGCCGAATGCTGATTGTTGATGGCTGCCCAACCGAACATTGCGGTACCTTCTACTATGAGTGGTTTGGTACGGGCTTCAAATTGCTTCGTTCGGATGTTGTGGAAGAAAATAAGTGATGATCTCTGCGTCGAATAACACCTGATCTTAATCCAGCCGCGGTGCCGGTTCGTATAGCTCAATCAATACTTTTCCAGCATCCGGGGCGGACACTAGGAAGAAGTTTACGCGTGTGCCATCGGCCCCGGCGCGCGTCGCGGGATACACTGCATTCACACCAAAATTTTCCTTCAGGAGTTGCGTGGCGCGGTCCACGTCTTTGCAGAGAAACTCCACTTGCTGGATGCCCTCGCCGAATTTTTGCAAATACTTTGCGATTGCCCCATTTCCCGCAGGATCTTTGCTGGTCAGCACGTCCATCGTCAGCCCGCCGGGAAAGTGCAGCTCAAACTCCTTGGCATCCTGGTCCGGCGGCACTTCGGCCAAACGCGGCAAACCGTTCGCCTCATGAATTTTTTCGAAGCGCTCCGGAGTCACCGCCAGCCCTACGGTCACTTTCGGCGCATGCGAGTCCAGCAAATCCGCCAGTTTTGCGTCGCTCCACCAGGGATATACGGCGTGGTCCGCCAGCGCCCGCCCGCTGCGGCAAATCTCGTTCGCCGAAACAACGCGGACTTCGGGGTCCGGAGAGCACATCCCTTCCATAGCGCGTTGCAACAGTTCGTTCATCGTTTCACCCAGGCGAACACAATATCGTCCGCACTAGTTTAACTGGATTACGTCCCCTTCGTCTTCGCCGGTCCGGCGGCCAGCGAAGCGAGGATTGCCAGACCCAGAATTCCGCCCACCGCGCTCAAGGAAAGCACCGTCGAAACGTGCAGCCATCGCTCCGCAATCATTTTCCCGCCGATGAACACCAGGACCAGCGCCAGCCCGATGCTGAGATACCGGAAATATTCCAGCACGTCAGCCAGCAGAAAATAGAGCGCGCGCAAGCCCAGAATCGCAAACACGTTGGAGGTGTAAACAAGGAAGGGGTCTTTCGTGATTCCGAAGATGGCGGGAATGGAATCCACCGCAAAGGTTACGTCGGTGATTTCCACGATCAGCAGCACCAGGAACAGCGGCGTGGCAAAAAGCTTCCCGGCGTCGCTGAGAAAAAACTTCCCCCCGCTGTACTCCTTCGTGACACGCAGATGCGAGCTGGCAAACCGGAAAATCGGATTTTTTTCGTAATGGACGCCTTTATCGTGCTTCCACAGCATGTGCAGGCCGGTGTAGATCAGAAACACGCCAAAGACCTGCAAGATCCATTCGAATCGCGTGACGAGCGCCGCCCCGGCGGCAATCATGATGCCGCGCATGATCAGCGCGCCCAGGATCCCCCAGGCCAGCACCCGGTGCTGCTGGTCGTCCGGCACGCGGAAAGCGCGAAACAACACCAGGAACACGAACAGATTGTCCACACTGAGCGTTTTTTCGATGAGGTAGCCGGTGAAAAATTGCAGGCCGCGTTCCGCCCCGTGCCAGTGCCACACGAAGAAGCCGAAACTCAGCGAAATCGCAATCCACACGGCGCTCCAGAACGCCGCTTCGCGGATTCCGATTTTATGAGCTTTACGGTGAAAAACGCCGAGATCCAGCGCCAGGGCCAGCAGAACAAAAAGATTGAACGTAACCCACAGCAGGGGAGTGCCCATGGGTCCAGAATAGCGCAGTTCAGGGATGCGTTGAGGCCGGGTCTCTTCCGTTCAGATTCGAGAGTTCGGCGTGAGCCGTTTGCCCCGCGGTGATGGCTACCGGCACATCCCAGGCCAACCGCCGGTCGCCGGAAGTAGCGAACATGCCCAGGGAACTCACCCAGTATTTGCCGGGCGGCAATCCCCGGACGTTAAGGTTGCCGTCGAGGTCCGTATCGCCCTTCACGGCCATGAATTTCGTTTGTGCGAGTTCCGGGGCGAGTTGCGCCACTTTCTGGGTGTGTTCCTGCTGCGCTTTGTCCCAGGCAAATTTCGGGTTTATGGCGTCGAGTTCCACTTCCATGCCCCCTATCGTGGCGGGATGGGTCTCAATAAAATGCCGGAGCGATGAAAGATATTCCTGTCTTAGCTTGTCGTATTTTGCAGGGTTGGATTCCTTCTCGGCATCCTTGTATTTCGGTTTGGGGAGTCCCTGGGTAACGCCGCCGCCGTTGGACCGCATATAGGCGTCCATGAATTCGGGAATATCCATCACGTCGTCGGCAGTGATGAGCTTATCCACGTCCGGGGCCATCAGATCAATCACGTCGTGTTTTTTCAGCCAGGCTTTGAGTTCCGCTGAAATTTTCAGATTGGAGATGAACTCATCCTTGGGAGCCAGCGGAAACTGCGCCGAGGCCTGTTTCAGAATGTCGTCATAACTCATCGTCAGGATGTAAAACGTGAACTGCCGCACGGGTTCCGGATGCCCTCCTGTGGGAGCGATGCGGGCGGACACCTGCAAACTGCCCATGGGGGTCTGTGCGAAGGCGGGACACGTAGAAAGGGTGAGCGCGCAGAGAACTGCCGGAAGGAACATTCTGGTTCGCATGGCCTCATCCTAGCAGACCGAGCGAACCGGCAAGCGCAAACAACTTTTCTCGCGTGTCCTAACCGGAAAATCGCCGGTGCGCCTCTAAAACAGCTGAAAGCGGGTCTCAATCGTCACCCAGGTGGCCAGCGGCTGCCTTTGCGCATCGCGCGCCGGGACGAAGCGCCATGTGCGAACGGACTGCACCGCGCTTTCGTCCAACCCCATGCCCAGGCTTTTCACCACCTGTACTCGCTTCGCCCGCCCGTCGCTTCCAATGAAAACGCGCAACGTCACTAGCCCTTGCAGCTTCGCCTTCCGCGCTTCGTCGCTATAAGGAGGCTCCGGGCAATAGAGACACATCGCCCGGGAAGCCACATTCGCGTAATTGCCAGGCTCATTGCCTACCCCGACTCCGTCTCCGTATTCATCACCCATTCCGTCGCCATCGCGGTCGCCAATTCCGTGTCCCTTGCCGGTTCCCAGGGAATTCGTATCGCGTTGCATTTGGGGAAGCCCAAGATTCGTCACCACCGGAACGCTGGCCGGCGCGTTTGCGTCGAAGACAGCTGGCGGCACCGGCAGCGGCACCTGATCCGCGTGTGGCAACCGCGGCGGGGCAAGCGGCATGGAAGACGCGGGGGCGAACAGACCTTTGCGCGTGAGTTCGGTTTGGTTCTCTCCTCCGGCGCTATGGCGGCCCAGCGAAGGACTCTCACCAGTCCATTTCGGAGGTGGAGTGTAGCGGAGAATGGGATCGCTCAATCGATCGATGATGCGCGTTCCCTTAATCAGCGGATGAGTTCCGCTGGCCGCCACAAGAAAAAGAAACGCGCAAAGGGCCGCAACGTGAATCGCAGCCGAATAAGTTTGTGCAGGACCGTATCTCGTGGTGTTGCTTACCAGCGCAAATTCAGGGGGATGACTTGTCATACCGGCCTCCCGTTGTGGCCGGACTTTAGACCGGCCACGCAAACCGCATGATCAGACCGAGCCCGCGAGCGCAGCAATGCCACCTAAGAACTTTTCTCTTGAACTTTGGTTGCCCTGCAAAAACAAAAAGCCGCTCCCCATCAATAAACAAGGGAACGGCTTCAAATGTCTTAGGGGATGACTACAAGTTTGGAATTAGTACAGCCGGAACGTGACTTCGATGGGTACTTCCACGGGCACGGGCTTCCCACTGGGACCCATGGCTGGTTTACACCGCCACGTGCGCAGCGTATTGATGGTGGTCTCATCCAAGCCAAGGCCTGGGCTCTTCAGTACATGCATCTGGGTGATGCGGCCGTCCGTGGTCACAACCACGTCAACCAGCACGATGCCGGAGTATTTCGCTTTGCGCGCCTCGTCCGAGTACGGGGGCTGGGGCATATAGAAGCAAGAGGGGCTTCCCACGCCATTGACGCCGGCGCGGAATGCGCCGCCGCCGGTGCCTCCGCCTTCGCCGGGACCCAGGCCGCCGCCGCTGCCGCTGCCAATGCCGCCGCCCTCACCTGTGCCAATGCCACCGCCACCGCCGGGACCGTTCGACAGATTCACCTGTGCCTGCAGGGGGTCGCCCATGTTGGGAAGATTGGAATTTGGAATTTTCAAGTCCGGAGGCCCAAGGAGCGTCGCTTCCATGGGAAGTTTCGGCTGCGGATTCTTGATGACCGCCGTCGGCGTCGCAAATTGCGTCATCGAAAAACGCGGCGCGCGGCCCTTTGTCGGCGGCAAAGGAGAACGATCACCGCCGCCTCCACCGCCACCCGCCGGTTTGTTGCCAGGAGGGAGTTTCGGCACGTAGGGTGAAAGGTCAATCGGCGTGATGTCTACGGTATTCTTGGCCTGCGTCGTGGTCGGCAGCATGTTGGTGAGGAAGGGAACAAGGAGCAGGGCAATTACGCCCGCGTGCACGGCAAACGCAATCGCTTGCGTCCAGCCAAAATTCTCATCCTTCGACCAGATGTCCTTCACTTTCACCGGCTGGATTCCGGCGGGCATGGCCACCTTGGTCGGCGAGAAAAACTCCTTCACCTGTTCCAGGAAGCCGCCGAAATTGCCGCCCCAATCGACCTCAAGGCGCTTGTTCACAGGGCGATTGCCCACTTTTGGGGCCGAAAAGAAAAACTTGAGATTTTCGCTGAGTCCCGAGCCAAACGAATTCTTGGTGAAAGGAACGTCGCTCCGCTCCACAATCTTCACCGGGCGTTCCACAAGGAACTGCTTCAGGTTCGACCAGAAATTATTGGGCATCATGCGCGCCGGGGCATGGAAGTCCGGCAAGGCGGAACTCGGGACGGGGACCACTTCCTCCGGCCCCGTTCGCTGTGGCTTGCGGAGTTCTTCAGGGATCAGATTGATCGAATCCGGCACCGTTTACCCCTCAAATCCAGTAGACGTAGTTCCACTGGAATCGGTTTACCTAGCCGTTATGATTCGCGCCTGCTGGGAAAGGTTGCGCGACCCCCTCGGCTGTCACTTGCTCTGCAACTATTGTAACATAGGCAATTACTGTGCTTTGCGAAGTTTCCCGCCGTAGTACGTTGCCTGTCCTCAGGTTCAGGCTCCCACAAGTGGCGGATTAGAAGGGAAATGATCTAGACCGATCCATGACCGAACCACTGGAACTCAAGAAGACGCTGAATCTGCCGAAAACGGACTTCCCGATGAAGGCCAGCCTGCCGCAGAACGAGCCCAAACAGCTCGAAGCCTGGCAGGAGGAAAACATCTACGAGCAGATTCTCGCGGCGCGCGAAGGCAAGCCCCTTTTTGTTTTGCACGATGGCCCACCGTACCCCACGGGTACGATTCACCTCGGCACCGGCCTGAACAAGATTCTGAAGGACATGATCGTCAAGTCCAAGAGCATGGCCGGACATCGCGCGCCCTATGTTCCCGGATGGGATTGCCATGGTCTCCCGATCGAGACCCAGGTGGAAAAGGAATTGGGCGGGAAGGGCAAAGTATCACCGGCGGAATTCCGTCAGAAGTGCCGCGCCTACGCCTCGCGTTACGTGGAGCAGCACAAGCGCGACTTCAAGCGCCTCGGCGTTTTCGGACGATGGAATGATCCCTACCTGACCATGAGCCACGAGTACGAGGCCACCATCGCGGGAGCCTTCCTCGAGTTCATGGAAAAGGGCTATGTCTATCGCGGACGCAAGCCGGTCTACTGGTGCATCTACGACAACACCGCGCTGGCCGAAGCGGAAGTTGAGTATGAGGATCACACCAGCCCGTCCATCTGGGTCGCATTCAAAGTCGTCGGAGGCGGTAAAGGCGAAGCCGCAAAAGTGGGCAGCGACGTCTCCGCCGTTATCTGGACCACCACGCCCTGGACCATTCCGCACAACCGCGCGCTGGCGTTCCATCCGGACTATGAGTACGTGGTCGTGTCCACGGAAAAAGGCAAACTCCTGCTTGCGGCGGATCGTGTGGCTGCTCTGCAGTCCGAGTGTGACATCAAGCAAGCGGAAGAACTCGGCCGCTTCAAGGGCCGCGATTTTGAAGGCATGAAGTTTCAGCACCCTTTTCTCCCGATTCAGGTGCCGGGACTTCTCGCCGACTACGTCACGCTGGATCAAGGCAGCGGCATCGTGCACACCGCTCCCGGCCATGGGGCGGACGACTTTGTTTCCGGCCAAAAATACAATCTTGAGGTTTATGCGCCGCTGGACGACAACGGCGTTTATACCGAAGGCCTGCCCGAGTACAAAGGCAAAGACGTTTTCACGGCGAACCCGATCATCGTGAAGCTGCTTGGCGAGCACGGCGCGCTGCTGGGCCATCATCCTTACAAGCACACCTATCCACACTGCTGGCGCTGCCACAATCCCGTGATCTTCCGCGCCACCGAGCAGTGGTTCATCAAAATGGATCAAGCCGCGCACGGCGCGCAGAAAACGCTGCGCCAGGAAGCGCTTGAAGAAATTCACCACGTGAAGTGGATTCCCGGCTGGGGCGAAGACCGCATCTACGAAATGATCGAAAAGCGCCCGGACTGGTGCGTCTCCCGCCAGCGCTTCTGGGGCGTACCGATCATCGTGTTCTTCTGCGAAGGGTGCGGCAAGCAGTTGCAGGACTTCGCCGCGCTGCGCAACGTCGTGAAATGGTTTGAAAAAGAAGGCGCGGACGCCTGGTACAAGCACTCGCCGGAAGAACTTCTTCCAGCGGGCACGAAATGCTCCTGCGGTGCGGAGAAGTGGCGCAAGGAAAATGACATTCTGGATGTCTGGTTCGATTCAGGCTCTTCGCACCTTTCTGTTTTGAAAGGCAACGAGTGGCCCGCCGACATCTATCTGGAAGGCCCCGACCAGTATCGCGGCTGGTTCCACAGCTCGCTGCTGATTGCCATTGGCATTCGCGACAAAGCGCCGTATCGCGGCGTGGTCACACACGGCTGGACGCTGGACGAACAAGGCCGTCCGATGTCCAAGTCGCTCGGCAACGTGATGCTGCCCAGCGAAATTTGCGACAAATGGGGCGCCGATTTACTGCGCCTGTGGGTGGCTTCGCAGGAATATCAGGCCGACGTGAAAATGAGCGAGCGCGTGATGACGCAGCTCAGCGAAGCCTATCGCAAAATCCGCAACACGGTGCGCTTCGCCATGGGCAATCTCAACGGCTTTGATCCTTCGAAGCATGCTCTTGCCAACGATCAGCTCGAAGAACTCGACCGCTGGATGCTGGAACGCACCGCCGAACTGGTGCAGAAATGCCGTGGCTGGTACGCCGCCTACGAATTCCATCGCGTGTATCACGCGATACATGACTTCTGCGTCGTGGACCTCAGCGCTTTCTACTACGACGTGCTGAAGGATCGCCTCTATACCAAAGCGCCCAACAGCAAATCGCGGCGCTCCGGGCAGACCGCCGTCTGGAAAATCACCACTGCTCTTGTCCGTCTGCTGGCGCCGGTCCTCGTCTTCACCGCCGAGGAATCCTGGAAGTTCCTGCCGCATGGCCCGGGCGAATCCGGCAGCGTGCACATCGCCGAATTTCCGCAGGAATCCGAACTGCGCACCGGCCTGGCCCCGGAAAAGGCCAACACCTGGGAAATGCTGGCCAAAGTGCGTGGCGAAGTGCTGAAGGCTCTCGAAACCGCGCGCAATGAAAAGAAACTCATCAACTCCGGCCTGGAAGCCAAGGTCCTTCTCAGCGCGGACCTGGAACTGAAAGCAAAACTCAAACAGCACCTTGCCCAACTGCCGGGCTTGTTCATTGTGTCGCAGGTGGAGTTGATGAGCGCGGGCACCGGCGAATTCAAGTCCGACATTGTTCCGGGCCTCGAAGTCAGCATCCAGCGCGCCGATGGCAAGAAGTGCGAGCGCTGCTGGAACTTCTCTACGCACGTCGGTGAGAATTCGCGGTATCCCACCGTCTGCGAGCGCTGTAGCGAAGCCATCGCCGAGATCGAAGGCGGCGACACGGGAGTCCTGGAGGTGAAGGCCTGATGCGCCACTTTTCCTTTACCTCCGTTATTTCCTTAAAATCCTTTACCTCATGACGATTCCCAGGCGTCTCCGCTGGCTGGCTCTCACCTTGGTGGTCGTCGTACTCGACCGCGCGACCAAGGCCTGGATCGAATCGCGCCCGCTCGGCTACTTCCCGCATGTCGTCATTCCCAATTACTTCAGCATCATCCTGTCGAAGAATCCCGGCATTGCCTTCAGCTTTTTCTCCAATTCCGGCAGCATGGCCACGCGCGTCTTCCTCATCATTGGCTCGCTTATCATCATTGCGCTGATCGCCTGGCTGCTCGTTGCGGGGCGCGATGCCAGCCGCATCAACGCCATCGGCCTGGCACTGCTGCTGGGCGGCGCCGCAGGGAATCTGACGGATCGCATTGTTCACGGTGCGGTGACGGACTTCCTCGAGGTCTGGCTGCGCTTTATTCCGCTGCAGCTCTTCAATCCCTGGCCCACTTTCAATGTCGCCGACGCCGCCGTCACCATCGGCGCGATCCTCTTGATATTCGACGTCCTCTTTCACGCGCAACCGAAGCCGTAAGGCCCGCCTTCTTGGTCTGCATGCCAATCAATAATTAAGCTCCAATGGAAATAAATGTAGTGGGTGAGTACCCGAAAACCTTGGCCGCGCTTTACGGATTTTTTTTCTGCGGCTTTTGTTGTTGCTTCTGAGCGGCCGCTTTCTCCGACTCCTCTACCGCCTTGCGAAACTGCTCCACTGCGGCCACGCCTGGCGCTTTCAGACCATCTTTGGCAACGTGCCTCCAAACCGGGGCGTAATCTGCCGGGTACGGGACACCTCCATGAAATACCATGAAGGTGTCATCCTGCGCTCCAGCTTCCATTCCTATATGCGGCCTGTCGTTTGGAGTGTTCTGTGCTCCCATCCCGCTCGCATCTCCCTCTTGCGTTGTGCTCGGCGGTTGTCCTTGCTGGGCTCCAATTCGTATCTGGTTGTCTGTCGTCTCTACCGTAGCAGGCCGTCTGTCCGTGGCCACTGGGCCTCCATAAATTGTTGGGCTCGCCGCTTGCCCTGTTCCCTTCCTGACACCAATCACGAGGTCTGCTGTGGTCATATCCTGCGCCAAACGGTACCGCCCCCACTTCATGAATGCTTTTTCCACATCCTCTTGTGCCTTACGGTTCGCAAATGGGTCATTCATCAGCTCGCCCGAATCCGGCAAGATGACCACCAGAATGGTTTGCGCCTTCAACACATAGTCTGGCAGATACACCTTCTCTTTCTTCTTTGCGGTCGCCATCCCGGCCAACATCACCGCCAGCGTCATCGCAGCCGTGATTGCCTCCGCCAATCTCCTCATCTTTCTAATTTTTCCCTGCAACGATCTATCCATCACCGCCTCCCGCCCGCATTCCGCGTTATAGCATGTCCGCGAGGGTAGAAGCATTTCGCCTAAGGAACTCGCTGCAATTTCAGACGTATGGGGGACCTAGCTGAGGTACGCCTGGAACCACCAACGAGCCGCGAAAGAACCCGCAAAACAGTGGAGCGCCCAGTTTTCGCGTCAATATTGGATTGAGAGCGCGTTGCGCAAAGGACCCTTTGCGCTACACTCTTCGCGTGATGTCTGAAGCGCCGCAAACAATCCAGGTATCTCCCGACGATGCAGGCCTCCGCCTCGATCGATTTGTTTCTTCGCATAATCCCGAACTCTCGCGCACCCGCGTCCAGGAATTGGTGCAAGAGGGTCTGGTGCTGCTGAACGGCAAGACTGCCAAGGATTCGCAGAAGGTCCGCGCCGGCGATGTCGTTGAAGTCGTCCCGCAGCCGCGTCCCGCTTTGCAAGCGGAACCTGAAAATATCCCGCTCGACATTCTTTACGAAGATGACGATCTGCTCGCGGTCAACAAGCCCGCCGGCATGACGGTTCACGCCGGGGCAGGGAACTCTCACGGCACGCTCGTTAACGCTCTTCTTGGCCGCGGCCAATCGCTCTCGCAAGGCGGGGATCTCTTGCGGCCGGGGATCGTACACCGCATCGACAAGGAAACATCCGGCATTGTCCTCGTCGCGAAGAACGATTTTGCCCACGCCGGGCTTTCGGAAGCCTTCCGCGCAAGGCGCGTGCAGAAAATTTATCTTGCCCTGGTCCAAGGACTCCTCAAGGAAGATCGAGGCCGCATTGACCTTCCCATCGCCCGCGATCCCGTTCGCCGCAATCGCATGACCGCGCGCCGCGCCGCTTCTCTCCCCGGCGCCCGTGAAGCGCGAACGGATTGGCGCGTTCTCGCGCGGATTGATTCCACCACACTTCTCGAGGTCCAGATTCATACCGGCCGCACCCACCAGATCCGCGTGCACTTTGCCGCGCTTCGACACCCGGTTGTTGGAGACTCGCTCTACGGCGCTTCCGGGCAGTTCCAAGTCGCCCAAACCTTGTTGGCGTCCCTTCATCGGAACTTTCTTCACGCCGCCAAAATCGGCTTCCCCCAACCACGCACCGGCCAGCCGATTCAGCTCACGGCTCCGCTTCCGCCCGAACTTCGTGCGTATCTCGTAAAGCTCGCCGCGGCCGCCGGCGAAGATCCTTCTCGAATTGACGCTGCGCTACAAGGGTTCCTATAATCGGTGGCCATGCGACTCCGACTCCTGGGCCTTCTCTCGATTCTGGTGGTTCTTGGCAGCGTTCTTCTTTTTGCTCAGCAGCAGAACCCTTCAAGCCCACCAGCCAACCCGCCGCAACAACAAGGCAACGCGCAGGAGCAGCTCCCCAGGAGCCAGACCATCACTACCACGGTCAACCTCGTCGACGTGCTCTTCACTGTGCTCGACCGCCGCAATAAACTGGTCTCCACGCTCGATAAGCAGGACTTCAAAATATTCGACGACAATATTCCCCAGGAGATCCGCTACTTCAGCAAGCAGTCCGACCTTCCACTGCGCATCGGCATGCTTGTAGACACCTCCAACAGCATCCGCGATCGCATCAAGTTCGAACAGGACGCCGCCGACAACTTCCTCTTCAGCGTCATGCGCCATGGCAAGGACGAAGCTTTTGTGATGACCTTCGACGACGAGCCGCAGACCATTCAGCCCTTCACGGGCGATACCGGCATGCTGCGCGACAAAATCGACCGCACGCGCGCCGGGGGCGGCACTGCCGTTTACGACGCCGTCTACCAGGCGTGCGTCCAGGAACTAAGCCATCCGCCGCGGCCGCCTGGCGACCAACCCGACGTTGTTCGCCGCGTCATGATTCTCATCAGCGACGGGGAAGACAATCTCTCCACGCACACGCGCGCGGAAGCCATCGAAATGGCGCAGCGCACCAGCGTGGTGATCTACACCATCAGCACCAGCACGCAGTGGGTCACGCTGGACGATCCCAGCAAGGAGCGCACCGGCAACCGCAAATACCACCTCACCGAAGGCGATAAAGTTCTGAAGGATCTCGCCGAGGAGACCGGTGGACGCGCATTCTATCCGTATCACGTGGACGATCTGGATCAGTCGTTCCAGGACATCGGCGACGAATTGCGCAACCAATATTCCATTGCCTACAATCCGACGAATCACACGGTCGACGGCCGTTATCACAAGATTCGAATCGAAATGCCGGATCACAAGGGATTGCAGGCCCGGGCCCGCCGCGGCTACTTTGCAAGAACCAATGAAGACCTCATAAAGCCTTCCGGATCAATGAAGTAGCGGCGCTTGTTTTTTCATACTCCTGACCTTGCCAATCCCGCCGCGCGGGACTAGCCTCGCTTTTAGATTCCAGGCACCGCCTTCTTTTTGAAGCTCGCCCCCCTTGCCCGTGAATGCGCGAATTCCGCGCTCCGTTCTGTGGCACCCCTTGCGTTGCGAGCGCCCATGCCTGCCCGGAACGAGGAGGCTTTATGAATCCCAAGTCTCATCGCTTTCCCGCCGAGCCACTTCTGCAAAGTCTGGAGGAGCTTCGAGCGCACTGCCTGGCCACAGAGGAGTCGCTGAAAGAAGATATTGGCCAGGTCGCTTCGGCTTATCAGCCCAGCGCCCGCAATCTCGCTCACTACCTCGCTTTGCGCCAGCACGATGTTCGCGAACTGCAGCGCGAGCTTTCGCGGCTCGGCCTTTCCTCGCTCGGCCGGTTGGAAGGCCACACGCTGGCGGCAATCGATGCGGTGATCTCCGCGCTCCGCAAGCTGAATGGCGAGGAACCACAAGCGCTCACTGGCGAGCCGCCTATCGGCTTCGAGGCCGGAAACAAGATACTGGCGCAGCACGCCGCTGCGCTGCTGGGGCCGGTGAGAAACAACGCGGCTCGCATCATGGTCACCACGCCGAGCGAGGCTGCCCGCCGCTACGCCCTGGTGCGGGATATGGTCGCCGCGGGCATGGACGTGATGCGCATCAACTGCGCGCACGACGACGAACTTCGCTGGGCCCAGATGGTGAAGCATCTTCGCCGCGCCGAGCGGGAGACCGGCCGCTCGTGTCGCGTGCTCGTGGACCTCGGCGGCCCCAAACTGCGCACCGGCCGCATTGAAGGCGGTGCGCGCGTCACCCACTGGAAGCCCCGCCGCGATGTCCGCGGGCACGTGATCGCTCCCGCGCGCATCTTCGTAAAGGCGCAATCCCGTTCGGAGACTCCGCCCGACCATTTCGATCTCATTCTGCCCACCCAGGACGATCTCTCTGCGTTTGCGCGTGCAGGTGATGTTATTCGCGTTGCGGATTGCCGCGGCCGCTTGCGCGGACTCGCTGTTCGTGGCACGGGAGATGGCTACTGCTGGTGCGAATCCGATCAGTCCGCTTTCGTCGAAGAAGGCGCTTCGGTCGAATTGCTTCGCGGTGAACAAATTCTCGCGCAGTCCCGCCTGGCCGAAATTCCCCACGTGGAGCAGCCGCTATTCCTCCGCGCGGGTGATCTGCTGATCATCACGGACGAGAGCGAGCCGGGGCGTCCTCCCCGCCGCTCGGAAAGCGGCGAAATCATCGAAGCCGCGCGGATTCCGTGCACCCTTCCCGAAGCATTTGCTTATGTGAAACCTGAAGAACGCATCGCCTTCGATGATGGCGCCATCTGGGGCTTGGTTCGCAAGGTATACCCCACGCATCTGGAGGTCGAAATCACCCACGCGGGACTTGCCGGTGAAAAGCTTGGCTCAGACAAGGGCATCAATCTGCCGGACACGGATCTGGACCTTTCTCCGCTTACAGCCAAGGACCTTCACGATCTCGATTTCGCCCTCGAAAATGCTCAGATGGTTGGGCTCTCCTTTGTACACACGCCGGAGGATGTGCGCGAACTGGCCGCGCGATTGCGCGAAAAATCCGCCAACCATCTGGGAATCCTGCTGAAGATTGAAACGCGCGCCGCCTTTGAAAACCTGCCGCTCATCCTGCTGGCGGCCCTGCAGTCTCCGCCCGTTGGCGTGATGGTTGCGCGCGGCGATCTGGCCGTGGAAATGGGCTTCGAACGCATGGCTGAAGTGCAAGAAGAAATTCTCTGGCTCTGTGAAGCAGCCCATATCCCGGTTATCTGGGCCACGCAAGTCCTGGAAAACCTGACCAAGAAGGGTATCCCCTCCCGCGCCGAAGTTACCGATGCGGCCATGAGCACCCGCGCCGAATGCGTTATGCTCAACAAAGGACCGCATATCGTGGAAACCGTGCGCTTCCTCGCCGGCATCCACGAACGCATGAGATTCCACCAGGAAAAAAAGATGGCCATGCTGCGCAAGTTGTCCATCTCCGACCTCAAGCCGCGTCGCAAATCCAGGACCGCGGTGATGGCCGCCGCTTCCTGAGAGGAGGCAAAGGAAGTTAAGGAAGTAAAGGAAATGCAGGAATTGAAATGAACCGCACTCTTTAACACAGCTTTGTTATGAGAAAGTCTTTTTTGCCGGCGGGGCGCTTACAAGGGCGGGGTCAATCTGATCCTTTACTTCCTCTACCTCATTTACTTCCTTAACTTCACTTTACTTGGTTGTATCTTTCAGCAGCACTGCATCGGATTCCACTTCTCCGCGTTCGATGGCAATCTGCGAGCCGTCCGGAGAAAACAAGAAGCGCTGAATCCTGTCCGCGGTGAAATGCGTCAGCGGTTTGCTCGCCGAACCGTCCAGCGGCTGCTTCCACAAATTGTCCACGCCCTTTTCGCGCACCACGAAGACCACGGCTTTGCCATCCGGTGCGAATCTCAGTCCGCCCGCCAATGCCCGCTGGTCCATGTCGTGGTAAACCATGTGATGACCTTCCGTGGAATCGAGCCGCAGCATCAGCTTATGGTCCAGTTCCCGCAACTCCAGCGACGCCACATTTTGTCCATCCGGAGACAGCGCATAGACTCCGAGGGAAAATTTCACCACGGTCTCCGGCGATCCTCCGTCAATCGGCACACGCTTTAGATAGCGGTTATCGTTGTTGTCGATGTAGTAGACCCACTTCCCATCAGGAGAGCAGGCGGGGGCCTGGTCGTTCATTCCGGGTGTCAGTTGTTTCTGGTCGTTTCCCTCCAGCGTGGAACGCCAGATGTTGGCCGAAGCTACGCTGGTACGCCCTACTTCCCGGAACACCAGGTAGCGGCCGCCATCGCCGCAAAGGGTCACCTGATCGGCGATGTGGCTAGTGTCCGAAAAAATGGTGGTTTCCTCGCCGCTGGCGCTAATCCATTTCATGCTGCCAGACTGGGGCACCAGAAGCCGCCCGTCTTTTCCCCAATTCCATACCCAGATCGGCAGTTGGGAGGCCAAGGGAATGGCCTTGAGATGCTCGGGCTCGCCCGCGGGAGCAATTCCAAGTTCGATCCGCCGGCGTCCCTGGATTGCCGCGAGCGTCTTGCCGTCCTTGGCCAGGCTCAGCCCGTCATAGTTCGCTGTATCTGAGGTCAACGGACGATACTCGCCGGCCGGCATGGTGAAGAATCCGAGTTGACGCTGCATCTGGCCGGTAGCCACCTGGGTTGAGTTGACGATGATTCCCTTACTATCCGGCATCCAGGCGGCGGAATAGAAAATCCGGTCCGCGGTTACTCCCACCTGCTCTTCCTTGCCGGTGGCCACATCGATCTTCAGAAATCCGCCGATGGCGTCTTTTGTTGGTTGAACGATGGGAAGCAGGATGCTTTTGCCGTCCGGCGACCAGGCGGGAACAAAACTGTCGCTGTGCACGGTTTTATTGGTGAAAACCGATCGTTCGATGGTGCCGTCGCTTTTTGCAATCAGCATGTCCCAGTTCGGCGAGTCGTGCAGTTCTCGCAAGAAGGCAAACCGCTGGCCATCGGGTGAAAAACTGATTGGGCTGTCGATGTCCTTGATCAGAGCCTTGGGGGTGCCGCCCAGCACCGGAGCGCTGTAGAGCTGCGAGAACTCCTCTTCCTGCTCGTCCCTGCGCACGAAATAGATGTAGTTGCCGTCCGGCGAAAAAGTCAGCCCGTCATATTGCGTGGCTGCCGGATCCACCACAATCTTGTTGCTGCCTGTCGGAATATGATGCAACCACAGAGACTGCATGCCTTTCTCTTCCAGCGCCTGCAGCAAGTATTTCCCGTCCGGAGAGATGGCCGCTTGCGAGATGTGGCCGTTGTTCGAAATGTTTTCGATTGTGAATTTCTCGAAGGGGAGCAGTTGTTGTTTTTCCTTGTGGAACAGGCTGTAGAAGCCGTAGCTAGCTCCCGCCACCAGCACCGCAATCAGCCCCATGATCAATCCCGTGCCCAGTTTGTTTCGGTTCGCCGCTTCCACCAGCACCGAACCGCTGCTGGCCCGTGCAACTCCGCCGGAAGCCCGCGCCGCGGCTTGGGCCGCGCTCACAGCACTGCGGCTGGCGGTAACGGTTGGATCCGATCCGGGCCGACCGGGTTCCAACTCGCGCAGCAACCGCTTCAGGTCGGCGCGCAATTCCGCGGCTACCTGGTAGCGCATCTCGCGGTCCTTCTCCAGCAACTTGTTGATGATCCGTTCAAGCTCCGGCGGGATGCTGCTGTTGAACTGCACCGGAGACACCGGGGCGGTATGCAGAATGTTCGCGAAGATCACCGCGCTCGTCGAACCCTGGAACGGATGCCGCCCGGTGACCATTCCGTACATCACCGAGCCCAGTGAAAACAGGTCCGTGCGCGCATCCAGGGTCTCGCCGCGCGCCTGCTCCGGCGACATATAAACCACCGTGCCCACGGTGGTTCCCGGCTGCGTTTGAAACAGTGTGTCGGAATCCGCGATGGTCTCGCTGGATGGCCCGCCCTCGGCCTCCAGCAGCTTCGCCAGGCCGAAATCCAGAATCTTGGTGGCGCCGCGCGAAGTCAGAAAAATATTGGCGGGCTTGATGTCCCGGTGGACGATGCCTTTCTTGTGCGCGGCGTCCAGCGCATCGGCAATCTCGATGCATACTTCCACGCAGTGAGGAATGTTCATCGTGCCGCGCGCCAGCACCTTGTCCAGCGATTCGCCTTCCAGCAACTCCATGGCGATGAACGTGCGACCGTCGCACTCCTCGATGGCGTAAACGGTGCAAATCCCCGGATGGTTCAGCGCCGAAGCCGCCCGCGCTTCGCGTAAAAATCGCTCCATCACTCCCGGATCCTGCCCCGTCCCTTCTTTCAGGAATTTCAGCGCACACCGGCGCCCCAGCTTGGAATCCTCGGCCTCATACACGAGTCCCATGCCACCGGAGCCAAGTTTCCGGATAATCCGATAGTGAGCGATTTGTTCCAGGTTCATCGGGCGCAGTTGCGGGTGACTATCGCCGCCCTGTGATGGTAGCCAAGCACTCTCTCATGGTCAATTGCCAGCTCCTAAAAAAGGGAGTGTTACACCGACTCCCCAAACAAATTCTGCCTCCGTGCATAGGGCGATTTAACCCTTCGGTGCGTAATAGCCTTTCCGCGCGAGCACCTTGAACTCATGGTTGGACACGTCCACTTTCACCTTCCGGAATTTCCCGTCCTTTGCCGTGTTGGCCGGGTAGTAGCCCAGGGTGTACTGGCTCCGGAGTTCCTCGGAAATCTGGTCGAAGGCCTCTTCCAATTTCTTTTCGTTGTTGACCACAATCACGCGTCCGCCGGTCTCATCGGCCAGCTTGTGCGCCGCGCCGACATTTCCCCCATACCGCGGATCGTAAACCACCAGAACATGGATGACGGTATCTGTCCGCTGCGCCGCCTCGATGGCCTCCTCGATTTTCACTTTGCTGCCTTCGTCCTGCGCATCGGTGACGATCACGATGGCCTTGCGCCCCGCCTCGCCATTCAGCTTTTCGCCACATGCCAGGTAAATAGCGTCATAGAGCGCCGTCCCCGTGATGTTTCCCGAACCGATCGGACCGGGATTTCCAGCAATCGTGCCGCCACCCGGAATATTGACGCGTGCCTTTCGGATTGCGCGGTCCAGAATCGATTTGTCATCCGTGAAGTCGGCCAGCAGATCCACGTCGGAGTCGAACGACAGAATCATGGCTTCGTCACCCTTGCGCATCACGCGCCGCAGGAAGCGCCCGCCGGCATCCTGAATGGCCGGCAGCATGTATTGTTCGCTCCCGGAAGTGTCCAGTAAAAGGCCGAGGGTGATGGGCATGGTGACTTCGTGGGAAAAGAAAGCGACTTGTTCCTCGCGGCCGTCTTCATAAATCTTGAAATCCTCTTTTTTCAGGTCGGTGATGACGCGCTTGTTTTTGTCGCGCACCGTGGCGAACAGGTTTACCAGCGTCACCTCCGCCTTGATGGTGGGCGTCTGGCCTTGACTCTGCCCTTGTTGCTGCGGCACCGCCGGCCGCGCCAGGCACAATACTGCCCCGCATGCCAATATTGTCCAGCCTGCCTTTTTCCAGAGTTGCATCTTCACCTTCGCTGATTTCACGATTTCCCGGTATCCTTAAGAAAGCAACGCGTCCTTGCTTTGGGAGATGTCGCCCGATGGCAGGGTACCCTGTTACGATGCAACCTGCCAGCCGGTAGGATGCGTCCCAGGCACGACGCCCGCTGCGGGTACTTTATCCACGGAAAGTTTGGCCCGAACAACAATGACTTGTCCACGAAAAACCGCACTTCTAGCCGCCATGCTGCTTGCGCTGCTTCCCGCTTCGCTGCTTTCGCAGGATCCCGTGCCCGCCAAGCCTGCTGCGCCCGCGGCGCAGGAGCCCGACGCTTCCCCAAAGCAGCAGGGCGCCAAGCCGATCCAGATCGCTACCAGCACGGTCGTGGTTCCCGTCACCGTCAAAGACGGGAAGGACAATCTCGTCCCCGATCTGCACAAAGATGAATTTCGCGTCTTTGAAGACAACGTCGAGCAGGAAATCACGCGTCTTTCGGTGGATCCCTACCCGCTTTCACTTGTCATCCTGATTGACAATGACCTGCGCTCCAAAGATCAGCAACAGGTGGAGCCCAGCCTGGTGTCCATCGTTGCCGGCCTCAGCGAACGCGACGAAGCCTTCATTTGCCGTTTCGACCAGTTCTTCCACGAGGGCGAGGGCTTCACCAAGAATCAGGACACTCTGATTACCCAATTGAAGCGCACAGAAATCTCCTCCTCCACGAGTTCGGCGCCTCCTCCCGGAGGTCCCTTCAATGGCCCCACGGTTAATAACGAACCGGCGCCCGGCGCTCCTGCCAATCCCGCCGGACTGATGGCCATCAAGGGCCAGCCCACGAAGGCGCTTGACGATGCTGTCTATGCCTCCGCCATGTTGCTGAAGGATCGCGACTCCAGCAAGCGCCGCAAAGTGATTCTGTTGATCTCCGATGGCCAGAACGGCGCGAAATTCAATACCCACAGTTACGACGAAACCAAGGCCGAACTCCTGCGCCAGGGCATCTTCGTTTATTCCGTGGCCACCGGCAGCTCCTACTTCGAACGCAAGTTCAACCGCCTCGTCAACTATTCGCGCGACACCGGCGGCGATATCTACTACGGCGCCAAGCAGCAGGCTTTTTCCGAGTTCTACTCGCGCATCGCCGAGGAAGCACGGAACCAGTACACTCTTTATTACTCGCCCAAGGGCGACCGCAAGGTGGACTACCACACCATCGAGGTGCGGGTCCGCCGCGAAGGCCTCAAAATCCTCGCCCGTCAGGGCTATTACGGCGGCACGCTCGTTGAGCCTAGGTAGAGCTGTTTAGCAAGTATTCCTCCGGGAGTCGGAATTTTCTTGCCAGCGCGCCGATTTTTTGGTCTTAGCGCGGAATGTTCTTGACACTCGATGCTTCCAACCGTATACGGATGACAATGGGTGGGAATGAAAGCTGTAGGTGTTCCTGCCCCGAGCAATAGATGCGAACGTCAAAAGGAGATTCTCGATGGCAAAGAAAGCCAAGAAGGCCGAAAAGAAAGCCCCGAAAAAGGGCAAGTAACCAGGGTCCTGCCAGATTTTGTCTCGAAAGACGCCCCTTCCTCGGGGCGTCTTTTCTTTTCTTTTTCCTTCTTCCGTGGAGTGCTGGCATTTGAGCCAGTCTTTTTGTGGCGCAGATACTCCTGCCTGTGCACCCTGACGCAACGCGCAGGTCCGCCGAATCGGTAGGGGTCAATTACAGCGATTCTTCAAACGCCGGGCAGATCGGCTTATACGCGCAACCCCGGCAGAAATAGTTCGGCTTCGCCGGGAAATTCCCCGCGCGAATATCGGCCGCGGTTTCCTGCACGATCTTCTCCGCCTCGCTGATCTGCTTCGCGTCGCGCGTGGTCTCCTGGCGCTGGTTGTTCTGCAGGTAATGAAACACCAGCCGCACTGGATTCCATTCAAATATCTCCTTCGCCGCCAGCGCATAGATGCTCAGCTGCAAGTCCTTTCGCGCATCCACGTCTTTTTTCGGCCGGCCGGTCTTGTAGTCCACAATTTCCACGTCATTGCGTCCCAGCGAATTTACCTGGTCCATCCGCCCGGTCAGAATCACATTGTTTTCCAGCGGAAGTTCGAACCCCTTTTCCTGCTCGAGGATGTCTGGCGCCTCTTGCAGAAGGGCGGCGTGAAACACCCTCAGTTGTTCCAGTCCGTCCTTCTTATACTCTGCTTCCTGATACTCATCCTCGTAGCCGGCGCTGCTCCACTCCGTCTCATAAATCCGTTGCACCTCTTCGAATGGCAGCTTCACGCCTTTCTTTAACTGCTCCAGGGAGCGCTTGATGGTTGTGTGCATGACGCTGCCGAAGCTCAGCGCCGCACGCGGGCCTTCCTTCAAGGACCACAGATACCCAAACGCATAACGCTGCGGACACTTTCGGTAATTGTCCACGGCCGAGGAGCTCAACTTCAGGGGCTCTGGCGAAGGCGGGTGAAACTCCTCGGCCCATTTCGCAATCCGGGCGAAGATCTTCGGGGGCGCTTCGCCGGCAGGGAAGAGTTCGCCGCTGGCGGAGTCTTGCTTCGCCTCGCCGCGCTCCTTCGGCGGCCTGGGCTTTGGCGCGATTTGCAGCACGTCGCGCCGCTTGATCGCCGGCTCCATCAGGATGTCTTCGATGAACACCGGCACTTTGCTCTTTTTCTCCCGCACCGTGGTGAGCGTCAGCCCGTCTTCCGCGCGCGTCAGCGCCACATAAAAGAGCCGCCGTTCCTCCTGGATGTGAAAGTCGCTTTCCGGCAACTCTTCCTTCATCAGTCGGTCGGGAAAAACAAACAACGGGGAGCGATTTTTCGCCGGGAATGCCCCGCTATTCACGCGGAGCAAAAATACGTGCGGGAACTCCAGGCCTTTCGCCGCGTGCACGGTCATCAGATGCACGGCATCCCCGGGTGCATCGTCCTCCAGGCTCAGAACGCCACCGGCCTGTTCGAAATAGTCGAGATACTCGAGGAATTCGGGCAATTTGCGGGTTTCGCTTTTCGGCTCCCACTCCTTCATGAATTCAGCGAGGCGGTTCACGTATTTGCGGTCTTGCGTGGCGGCCCGCTGCGGGACTTCCAGCCATTCCACCAGGTCGCCCAAAATTTCGCGCGCCGTTCGCCGCCGCATAGACTTGCGCTGCTCGCCCAGAAATTCCAGCAACTCCGGAATCGCACTGGGCGTTGGCTCGAAGGGCAGTTGGCCCTGCGGCGTCTGCAACATGTCATAGATGCCGCGCTTCTTGCCCGCGCGTTCCGCCAGCCGCACCAGTTCCTTGGGCATGGAATTCCACGCGGGAGCCGAAAGCACGCGCGCGCAAGCGACGTCGTCAAATGGCCTGGCAATCAGCCGCATGTATGCCAGTACATCGCGCACCAGCGGATGCTCCAGGATGGAAAGATTGCTGATGACGAAAGGAATTTTCCGGCGTGAGAGCTCTTCCACCAGAAGATCGCGGTGCGCGTGCTGCCGGTAAAGCACCGCGAAGTCTCGCCAGCGCCGGCCCGCCTTGTGGACGCGTTCGAGTTCGTCCGCCACCCACGCCGCTTCGTCTTCCGGCGTTTCCAGTTCCACGATGCGGATTTTTTCGCCTTCGGCCTTGTTGGGCTGCAGCACCTTCTTGGGAAATTCCGCGCTCACTTCGTTCATGCCGATCGCCTGCGTCGCCACGCGCAGGATGTTCGGCGTCGAGCGGTAATTCTCCATCAGCGCCACGCGGTAGGGCGTCGAGTCTTCGCCCTCCTGCCACCCGGCAAAGCGCTGCAAGAACAGTTTGAAGCTGCCAAATGAGGCTCCGCGAAAGCGGTAAATTGCCTGGTCGTTGTCTCCCACCACCACGATGTTGCGGCGCTCCGCTGACAGAAGATGCAGCAGTTCGAGCTGCGCGATGTTGGTATCCTGAAATTCGTCCACCAGGATGTGCTGGTAGCGCTCTTGCAACTCCCGCCGCCGTTTCGCATCCTTCTTGAGCAGCGCCACCGCCTCGGCAATCAGCCCGTTCAGCGCCACCGCCTTCTTTTCGCGCAAAAGTTCTTCGCTCGCGCGGTAGGCGCGCGCAATTTCCTGCTGCAAAGCCACATGTTCGGCGCGCTCCTTGCAGGTATCCTCATCGAGTCCAGCCTTGTCGTCCTCCAGTTCCTTCGCAAGCAAATCGGCGAATGCCTGATAGTCCTCGCTGGAGACCAGTTCATCCTGGCACCGTGAAAAGAAATCGATGAAGTCGCTTAAAAACTGCCCTGGTTCCGCAAGGCGACGGTATTTCTCCAGCTTTAAGCGCCGCAGGTTTCGCCGCAGCAGAATCCAGTGGTCCACTTTCTCCAGTGCCAGGCGGTTCCCATCCACTTCCTTCAGCAGCGTTTCGCAAAACGCGTGAAACGTCGCCAGCACCACGCCCTTGCCGCGTTCCCCCGCCGCTTTCACCACGCGCGCTTTCATTTCGCCCGCGGCTTTTTTTGTAAAGGTCAGCCCCAGAATATTTTCGCCCAGCAGGGAATCGTCCGACTCCAGCAGGTGCCGGATTCGTTCGGTGATCACGCGCGTCTTCCCGGTACCCGCGCCAGCAATCACCAGCAGCGGACCCTCACCGTGCGTAATGGCGCGCCGCTGAGCCGCGTTGAGCTGCAGTCCGCCGGTGGGAATCGGTTCGTAGTCAAATAACCTTGCCATGAGTTTGAAAGCGTAGCCTGATTTGGAAACAAGGAGAAATTCAGTAGAGTGATCTTAAAGAATCTTTCTTAATACTTCATCTCGCGAAACCCCTTTGTGGTTAGCGACCATCCTGAGAATTGAATTGAGGGTTCCCACTCGTACGCTCTTGTGCGAGGGGATTGGTATTCGCTGATGGCCTGGAACTTCGGTTTGAAGAATGATGTGACTTCCAGACTGGTTCACTTCACTGTAATCCCAGAAGCGGCACAAAAGATCAGCCAGTTCCCGCCCATCGAGATCCCGTGGAGTCTTCATTGCATCGCGAGGACTTCATCGCGGACAAGGTGGAGACGAATCCATTGAGGTTTGGGACCATCGAAATAATAGGCCTGTACGACGTCTAGTACATTCGCTCGCAACTCTTCCCAAGTGTCACCTTGTGTGACGATCGATTCCGTGAGGCATTCCGCGACATATCCGCCATCGGCTTCCTGAATAACCTCAAAAACTAAATCGCCCTTGGAGGTTTCTCTCATTTGTTGGCCTCACCCGAAACATAGCACTCGTTCCGTGCACCTGCAACTCGCATTCTTGCGGGCGCCAAGACACACCTACCTCTGCGATGCTTCTCCGCTGGCTACCTTCGCGCTGAACTCCGCTGATTTCTTTCGCGGCACGGTTACCGTTGTCCATTGCCCGGACTGTGCGGCGAAATGCTTGGCCAGAAATGTGATTTGCCCGATGTGATAGGAATAATGCGCCATCTGCCGGTTGATTGCCTGCATCACCGAATGCGGTTCGGTGCGGATGGTTACCGTGCGCGTCAAATCCGGCTCCTGCAGTCCTTCCAGAGCATCAAACATGTACTTCCACCCGCTCTCCCACAGTTCCAGCAAATCCGCGCGGGTCTTTGGCGGTTCTTCGAACTCCGTGTCCCGGTTGCGGTCTGGCTTCTCCCCGTCCGTGGTCAGAAAGTCTCGCCACCGCGACCTCATGTTCCCGGCCATGTGCTTCACAATTGTCGCAATGCAGTTCGACTCTCCATCCAAGGTCTCGAGCAATCCCTGATCCGGACACTGCGCCAGCGCACGCTCCGCCAGCTTCTTGTAATAGCGGAACAGGTCGATTGAATCCTGGATATAAGAGGTTGTGAGTTGATGGGCCATAGGGTTCTGCCTTTTTGCCACCACGCAAAATTAATCGCGCAGAGGTAGCAAGTTCCGTCACCAGGGAGTATGGTGCGCCGGATTGCAGAGGGAATTGTGAGGCGGGGAGTGGAGCGAGTCAAGGCTTGACATTTCGCTTTTTATTCGCCTACAATGCATCCGCCTTGAACGTTCACCTGGAAGGAGACTCCCATGACTATCGGACAATCCATGCTGATGGAATTCGACGAAGAGATGAAAAGCACGCGCAAGGTCCTCGAGCGCGTGGACGACAAACAGTGGAACTGGAAGCCGCACGCCAAATCCGGCACGGTGGGTTGGCTTGCCTCGCACATTGCCACCATGGTTGACTGGATTCCGTTCACCTTGAAAACCGATGAGCTTGACTACGCTCCGGTCGGCGGCCCGGCTTATGAGCCGCCCAAGATCGAGAATCGCCAGCAATTGCTGGCAGAGCTCGATAAGAACATTGTTTCGGCCCGCACGGCCCTGGCCAATGCCAGCGATGCCGATATGATGAAAGACTGGACGTTGCTGGCCGGCGGCCACAAGATCTTCACCATGCCGCGTATCGCTTGCATTCGCAGCATGGTCCTCAACCACATCATTCACCACCGAGCGCAGCTTACGGTTTACTACCGTTTGCTCGGCATTCCGGTGCCCGGCCTCTACGGCCCCAGCGCCGACGAAACCGAACCCGCAGCCGCCGCCCAGTAATCGCGGCTTTTTTCATTTGTAGGGGCGGGTTTATCCCGCCCTCTTTCTTCTCTTCCTGTGACAGGCATTCCCGCCTGTGTAGCTGCTCCACCACCAACAACTTTGCCTGCCCAACCCACCATCCACCGGCTCTGCCCTTCTTTCCCCTCGCGCTATAATGAATATTCGCCATCTCCGCGAGGTGCCTCATGGAAACTCCCGTCATCCTCTCCGCTGTTCGCACGCCCATTGGCAAGTTCCAGGGCGGCCTCGCCTCTATCACTGCTCCCGAGCTTGGCGGCAAGGTCGTCGCCGAAGCCATTCGCCGCGCCGGACTCGACCCCAAGCTGGTGGACGAGGCCATTCTGGGCAATGTTGTTCAGGCCGGGCTCGGTCAGAATCCCGCGCGCCAGGCCGCGCTCAAGGGTGGTTGCGATCCTCGCGTCGCGGCGATGACAATCAACAAGGTTTGCGGCTCCGGCCTCAAGGCGGTTGCTCTGGCGGCGCAAGCCGTGCAGCTCGGCGAATCGGAAATCGTCGTCGCCGGCGGCATGGAGTCCATGTCCAACTGTCCTTATCTTCTGCCGCAAGCCCGCACCGGCTATCGCCTGGGCGACGGCAAACTGGTTGACTCCATGATCTGGGACGGCCTTTGGGACGCTTACGAAAACTTCCACATGGGCAACACCGGCGAACTCGTCGCCGAAAAATACGGCATCACCCGCGAAGAGCAGGACAAATTCGCTTTCGAAAGCCACCAGAAAGCGATTCGCGCCCGCAAATCCTGTTTCTTTGAAGCGCAGATCCTTCCCATCGAAGTGCATCAGAAAAAGGGCGATCCCATCGTGATCAAGTATGACGAGTCCCCGCGCGAAGACACCACGCTGGAAGCGCTCGCCAAACTAAAGCCCGCGTTCAAGAAAGACGGAACCGTCACCGCGGGCAATGCCCCCGGCACCAACGACGGCGCCGCTGCGCTCGTTGTGACCAGCGAGCGCAATGCCTCGCGGCTTGGCAAACAGCCCGTTGCGCGCATCGTTGCGCAGGCCGTCAGCGGCGTCGAGCCCAAATGGGTAATGATGGCGCCCGTGGACGCCGTCGAAAAGTTACTCGCCAAAACCGGCTGGGACCGCGACAAAGATGTGGATCTGGTGGAATTAAATGAAGCTTTTGCCGTTGCCGCGATCGCGGTCACGCGCCAGCTCAGGCTCAACCCGGAAAAGGTCAACGTGAACGGCGGCGCCGTGGCCCTCGGCCATCCTATTGGGGCATCCGGGGCGCGCATCCTGGTCACGCTGCTCTACGAATTGCAGCGCCGCAACCTGAAGCGCGGCATCGCCGCCCTCTGCCTCGGCGGAGGCAATGCCGTCGCCCTCGCTGTCGAGCGTTACTAGTTCCGGTCAAGCTAGGATTTTTTCTTTGAAACGCCTGAAGGATAAACACCGCGAGCTGATTTGCCCTAACTCAATGACGGAAGCAATCTCTGCGTAGACTGGTGGTACTGCTTGCAATTCGGCCTTAGACAATTGTTCCCAAAAGAGCTTTTTCGCATCTTTGTACGAGTCAAGATCGACCTGTACCGACTCCACTTGCTTATGCTTGCCTCTTCGTCGAGAAATTGTGTTGATGGCCCTGGGATCTGCCAAAAGCCAGCTTTCCAGGACGCACTTTGTGGCAAAGCACCGAACTTGGAACTCTGGCGCGAAATGCGATTCCGAGAGCTTGCTCTGTAGTCTGGCCTCTATTTCTTCGTGTGGCTTGCAGTCCGAATCCTGAATAACAAAAACTCGCTCGATGCTCCAAGCTGGATTTCTTTCGAGTTCCTTCAAAAGGCCTACGAATGAGTTCTTTAGCTTTGTTTTCCCACCGCAGTCGCGAATCTGGTTTACCCGTAAACCTGTTCTTATTCTCTCCATTAAGACGGGATAAGCGGCCCTATCTGAAGGTCCTTCAACCACGATTGCGATGTTCATTTCTCATCGCCGATGGCGTCCGTGTACATCAGGTCCCCGAGGAGGCCGATCTCCTTATCCTCTACGAGTTTTCTTAAGTGTTCTTTGTCGGTCGGCCGAAAAGCCCTTGTTTCACCATTCTTCTTCTCGATCCATACGACCTCGTCAAGCGAGAATTGGTTCACAAGATAGGGAGACTGCGTTGTTAGGATGAATTGAGTAGGTGTACGTCTCGAATTAAGCAACTCCTGTCGCGCCTGCCGCAGTAAAGCCACGAGAGTTTCCATCAACCGAGGATGTAAATAGTTCTCGGGTTCCTCGATGCAAACGAGTGTTCCAGCAAGCTCGGGAGGCGCATAGATCAGTGACAAAAGCGCAGTTAAGACCAGAAAACCGTCGGACATTTGAAAAACCCGCGTCTCTCTGGTTAGGTCTTTCTCTTTCGCCGCAAGATAAACTCGGTCCTCAGTTGTTGGTATGGCTCTAAGAGATGTGATTTCTGGGAATAGGTCTTGCAGGGCTTCGCTTACTCGACCGAATGCTTCTGAAGAGTGAGCCTGAATCCACATTAGCCAGGCGGAGAGATTGTGTCCGTCTTCAGCGAGTATTTGCCCCTCGCGTGTCAGGCCCGATTCCTTCATGGAGGTTGGAACAAGATGATAGGAGCGCCAAAGCTTAACAAACTCATAAAAGGAATATCCATCCCACGCTGGATACGCGTGTTGCAGGGCCGTTGCTCCGGATGTGCCCACTCCTCCGTATTCCTTTCCATCTAGATTCTTCAAGAACAGAAATCCATCTTTCACGGCCACAAGATCATTCTCTAATCCAGAGTGAATCAGCTTCAGCGATTCATTCTGAGTCGTTACGTAGTCTCCAGCGCCGGAAATGAGTTCAATCTTGTATTTGTATTCAGCATTCACACGAGATGGATCGTTGGCTTCCAGAGCAATCGACACTAGTCTTTCGCCACCGCCCTTCCACAGAACCTCATTGATGCCTCCCCGCTGGGCTAGGGCAAATGACACCCCCTCCCGGCCCGGTTGTGGAAAGACAGCATCATGAAGGAAGCGAAACACTTCAAGTATGTTGCTCTTCCCAGACATGTTGGGTCCCACCAGAACATTTAATGGTCCCAATTCAAGGTCTAGGCCGTGCAGGCTCTTAAAATTCCGGACGTGCAATCCAGTAATCACGGCTGATGTGGTAGATAATACGCCTTCAATCTGTGGTAATGCCACTAATATGGCGGCTAAATGCAGGCTCTCGTATACTGCCTCTAGTCTGTAGCAAACTGCTTGACAACTGAAGTTGTCTACTGCTTCGAGTGCGCAAACAGCGCCTTCGTCTCCAGTGCGGTGCCCGTCTCCAGCAGCGTCTTCAAATTCGACAGCACCACGGGCCAGCCGCGGCGGATGCCCTTTTCCATGTCCGATCCCGGCTCCAGATCTTCGTGCGTCACCGTTAGTCGCACCGCATTCGGCCCCGGCTGCACCTGAAAGGTCACCTTCGAATACTTCGCGGGATTGTCCTTGTCCGCTGGAAAGGCCCAACTGATCACCAGGCGCTTCGGCCGATCTATTTCGATCACTTTGCCTAACAGATCGGTGTTCCCGTTCTCCGCGTTTTCGTGCTTCCAAGGCGAGCCCACCTTCCAGTCCGATACGTTCAGGTGCGCCCAATACTTGCGCGTCATCTCCGGCGCAATCAGCGCGTCAAACACTTTTTCCGGCGTCGAAGCAATATAGGTGACGTAAACGAACTCCGCTTTATCCTTCATTATTTTCTCTCCCTTCATTTCTCAAACTCCGAGCCACCGCATCCTGCCCCTCCGCTATTGCGGCGGCTGCCACAAATTGACGGGCATATCGAAGGGATGGGGGCGCCCTTTGCCGGTCTCGACAAATTCCTTGAGGCTTAGCAGGAAAATTGCCCAGCCCATGGAACAGTGGGGAAATGATTTTGCATCTTCCTGCCATTTCGAGTGCCGGAAATGGAGCAGAGTCTTGCCTTGCTCCTGAAAAATTCTGAATTCGACCTCGGTGCCGAGCCAGTCGGTGGCCCCTCCGTCAAGCACGCGCCATCGCACGAGTTGATCGGGCTGCAGCGAGGTCACTTCCATAACCGACGCGCGGAATCCGCTGAACCAGAACTCCAGCTTCTGGCCGATTGCGGATTGTCCTCGCACATCAATGGTCCACCAGTGGGCGAGTTTTTTTACGTCGGTTACAGCGGCGTACAATTCAGAAGGTGAGGCATGGATGAGAACTTCGTGCCAGATTTCACGCGTTGCCATGGCAAAGCCATCCTTTCGCGGCGATTCTCGATGGGTCCGTGCTTGCGTCATTGCTTTGCGCCCGCGGCTTGTTGATACATCATCCGTTCTTTATTCCAGTCGATTGGTCCGTCGGTGAATCGGCGTTCCAGGCGCTTCATCAGATCACCCCAGCCCTGCTGGAAGTGCGCGTACGCTTCATCCCACTCCGCGCCTTCCTTCCATCCCAGGTGCATTACGGTGACGTGGGTACGGTTCGTGCCTTCAGGGCGCATCTCCACCACAACCCAGGTGCCGCCGTTGCGCACCACCGGCATTTCGGGCGGCGCATTCCACTGGAAGGAGATCATCTCTTCCGGCGCGTAACTCAGGATCTTGAGCCCCTTCGTTCCCGACCGTTCATCTTTTGGATTAAATTGAATTTCATACGGGCCGCCGATTCTCAGCGCGATGTTGGCCTTCTGGGCAAAAAACTCTTGGGCGCCTTCGGAGGTCGTCCATACGCGCCACACCTCGTGAATGGGAGCATTGACCGTGCCCTCAACACGAACAACCCGCCCGGCGCTGGCCTCCGGAGGTTTTGCAAGCGACGTTTCCTGTCCCATTGCGGAACCCAAAATCGCCAGCAAAGCCAGACACAAAGCAGCCAGCAGGCATTTCAATCTTGATCCTTTTTCTGAAGCTGGCGCCGCGCCGGTGATAGACATAAATTGGGCTTTAATGCTCATTGTTTTTCTCCAATCCTTCCTTCAGATCGAAAAGCGCGCGCAGGCGCTGCCGCTCGAATTTTCCGATCCAGCGTTCGTAAATCTCGTGAATCGGGACGGGATTCAGGTAGTGCAGCTTCTCGCGCCCCCGCCACACCGTGGCCACCAGATTGGCCTTCTCCAGCAGTTTCAGGTGCTTGGTGACGGCCTGTCGGGACATGTCCAGAAGTCCGCAAAGTTCGCTGAGCGTCTGTCCATTGTCGGTGCGCAAAGCGTCCAGCAATTTGCGGCGGCTGCGATCCGCCAGCGCTTTGAACACCCGGTCCGTATCCACGGCGGAATAATAGGCAACCAAATGGTTGCATGTCAAGCGGAATTTTTGCCGCCCCCAAAAACAAAAACGCACGGCGGAATAACGTGCATTCCGCCGTGCGTACGCCTACTTTTCCGCGCGAGGTAAGCAGGCGATCTCGTGATCGGACGTTTTCGCCTATTCGAAGCTTTCGTCGTTTTCCGCCGCTGCAGGCGTCAGCGTTCCGAATAGTCCGTCGCTTTCGTGGTTTGGTCCGGCCGTGAAATATAGCGTTGTGGAGGGTCCTGCGAGCCCGCCGTTGCCAAAGGTCAATGACCACAGGCCGTCAATGGTCACCAGTGAATTGTCCGGATTCTGCAGGAAGCCTTTGAACTTGTAGGTGAAGCCATCGAACGCGGCGATCCACCCGCTGCCAAAGTTACCCACCAGAATGGAATTGCTGAACGCCCCGAAATCCCGCGGTGTCCAGGCCACGCCCCACGGCGAATTCATCCACGGGCCATGCTCGAGTCGCCCGATGTGCTTTCCGGAAGGAGAATAGATTTCCACGTAGCCGTTGCCGTCGCCAGCAACGTCATCGTGCTTCTGCGCGTCTTGCTTGGCGTAAGTAACGAAGAGATTCCCGCCGATGTTTTGAATGTTGAATGGCGCGAATCCCCGCGGCACGTGCTGCGCAAAAGTGTCGTGGTCGTCGGCGTCCCCATCGCCGTCCGGCAAGAAGGCGTCGTCATCGAGGTGCACGCGGTTGAAGCCCGAGTCATATACTTCCACTTTTCCGCTGCGGAAATTCGTCACGTAGAGGTAGCGCTTGGCTTTCCACACCGCGATCGCCGCGCCTTTGTAGACCGCGCCGGTGATCGCTCCGCCATCCGAATTGTCCACCTGGAGCACCACGTTGGGTGAGGGCGCTTTGCCGCCCGCTGGAATGTCCACTCCCGGGTTCCAGCCGGTGATCGTTCCGTCCTCGCCCACGAAAATGAAAACGGCGGGCTTGCCGGCGGGAGTTCCTTTGCTCAGCAGAAAATCCGTCGCGCTTTCGTTAATGACGATTCCCGTGGGATTGGAAATGGAGCCAGCGGGGAATTTCGGGCTGGTGGGAATGATCACGAAATTGCCCTGCGAACCATCCGGCTCCGTGAAGATGTTTAACGGATTGCCTTGCCCGTCGTACAAATTCGACCAGCCGATGTTGTTCGCGCTGAGCCACCACGGGCCTCCGGCCGACCGTGTCGCTCCCCATGGATTGAGCAGTCCCGGATCCACGATCACCGGGGTCCCGTCGCTGTTCGGTGGCAAGGCCACGTCGGAAACTAGATTTTTTTGGACGTAGTGTTGTGCTTGCGTGGGGACCGCAAAGGTTCCCAAGGCTGCACTGAGTACCAACAAGATTTGACTGCGAAACTTCATGGAAATCCTCCTGCGTCGATCCCATCTCATCTTCAGCGGCGCGATTTCTCAGCCGCAGGGCAGGACGGTTGGGTTTCCTACCGCACTGTCCGCGCATCAGAATGCATGGATTACAAGGAGGATTTGCTCAAGAAAAGGACAAGTGAATGTCACGCTCCAACTGGCGTCAAACGCGTGACTTAACTTTGCGGCTTAGGCCGTATTTCTGCTGTGTGAATGTCGCATACATGGGCTCGCGTAGTTCGCCTCCGCGTCTGGCGCAAAAAAAAAGGGCTTCAGCGGCCTGAAGCCCTCGTGCTCCATCGATAAGCCTTGTGATGTTTGCTTGATTATGCCGACGGTGTTGCGACCGACACCGGCCCCGCCGGCTTGAGTTCCGTCGCGCAATAGGGGCAGAACTTATCCGTGTCTGAAACTTCCTGCTGGCATTGCGGGCAGGCTGGATGCAGGTTGTATTTGCAGTTCGGGCAGAAGTTGAAGCGCGCCGATACCGAAGCGGCGCACTGCGGGCAGGTGTATGGCAGTGGGTCGCGCACCAGCAGATAAATCACCAGGCCGATGAACAGGTACATGGGCGCCAGGATCAGCACCAGCAGGGTCCACAGCGCGCCGTTCATTCCGCGCCGCTTCGCATCGCGGTAGACGTACCCCAGCGTCAAAATCAAGCTGGAAAGGATAAACCCGCAGGCAACAATCACTCCGAAAAGTCCGGCGCAAGACGCCCCAGGGTCGTCACGAAGGCTTTCGTCGGGGAAGATTGGCCCGCCGGTCTTAAAGTTGTGGAGATTCACGGCCAATCCGATCAGTATCGCCAGAAACGTCAGCACCAAGCAGGTCCACACCAGCCACTTCGGCACAATCTTCAACTCCTGGCGAAACGTTGACCGCTCCCGCTTCCGGCGGAAGCGAATCAGTCGCAACTTGATGTTCCACGCATCCGGCATTTCGCTACCTCGCTCTCTTCATTCCTTGCCAGCCCGATTCTCAAATGCTCCGACTGTCTGCGCTCTGCATCCTCTGATACAGCACCACTCCCACGGCAATCAGTGCCGGAACCGTCCACCACAAAATGAATCCCATTTCCAACGCCAGCTTTGGCACGCCAAAATTCCGGCCGGTCCAGGCGAAGAGTTGCCAAACCACCGGGGCGCTCACCAGGCCCAGCGCCCAACTCGCAGCGGCAATGATCCACAGCCAGAAATTCCCGCTGGCGTTCCGGGTCAATTCCTCCGCCCGCAGCCGCACGCGAAGCTGCGTTCGCGCCGCCAGGTCCCGAGGCACCATTACCGCCACGCTCTTCAGTGCCCGCACCGCATCCCGCGTCGCCGCCGCTTCGCGCGCGCACTCCGCGCAACTCGCTTGATGCTCGCGCAGCCACGCTTCATCGGCCGGCTGCAATCCTTCGATCACCGCCTGCATCGCCAATTGTTGTGCGCGTGCGTGCAAATTTTCGCTCATGCCGCACCTTCCGCGAGCGCCGTCTTCAGGGCCGTCAATCCGCGGTAGAGCCGCGACTTCACCGTCGAAACCGGCGTCGAGGTTACCGCCGCAATCTCCTCCAAACCGAGTTCCTCCTGAAATCGCAGCACAAGCACCTCGCGGTAGTAGGCCGGAATCTTCAGCAGCGAGCACTGCACCGCCTGGGCATTCTCCCGGCTCACCAGCATCTGCAACACCGAGGCCGAGGCCTCATCCGGCGGATCGTACGGGGCATCGCTCTCCGGATCCCCCATCGCTTCCAGACTGGTCATCTTCTTGCGCCGCGAGGCGTCAATCACCAGGTTCCGCGCAATCGCAAAGAGCCACGACTCGAATTTCGATTTTCCGTTGTACTGCGCCCCGCGTTCCAGCACGCGGATCCACGTTTCCTGAAACAGATCCTCCGCCAGCGTCGCATTCCCGGTCAGAAACACCAGATAGCGGTAAAGCCGGTGCTGGTGCTGCTCGATCAGGCGGTCGAGCAGCTCCGGATCATGCTTCTGCAATCCGATGGCGAGGGCGCGCGTGTCGTCGATCATGGGGCCCGCGAACTGCAGCGGAGTCCGGGCAGCCGTTAAACTGATAGCCGGTGCGCTCATACTACCTTGTATACGGGGAATGCGGGCAAAAAGACGCACGGCTCGCCTGAAGTCCGGAGAGGGTGTAACGCCCGTAATTCCAGTTACTTAGCGACCCCAAAAGGAAGTATACTTTTTGCGCCGCCAGCCGTCTCATGCAGCAAGGAATTGAGAACTCCTCTGCACCGGATTTCCTTGAAAGGGAACTTAGAATGATGATTCGTCAGCTCTTGCTCCACCTGCGGTTTGTCTTGCCGGTGCTATCCGGCATTCTGTTTTCATCCATGTCCTTCGCGCAAGACCTCGATTATCCGCAAACCCGCAAGGACAATCAGGTGGACGATTACTTCGGGACCAAGGTCGCCGACCCTTATCGCTGGCTCGAGGACGACAATTCCGCCGAAACCGCCAAGTGGGTGGAAGCCGAAAACAAAGTCACCGCCGCGTACTTCGCAAGAATCCCCTATCGAGCCGCGGTCAAAACGCGCCTGGAAAAACTTTTCAACTATCCGAAATACACGGCGCCCGCGCGGAAGGGCGAGTACCTCTTTTTCGCCAAGAACGATGGCCTGCAAAACCAGAACGTCGTCTACGTCCAGAAAGGGCTCGAAGGCACGCCCGAGATCCTGCTCGACCCCAACACATTCTCCAGCGACGGAACTTCGCGTCTCGTCAACTTCGATCCTTCCGACGACGGCCGCCTCGCCGCGTATGGGATTTCGGTCGGCGGTTCGGACTGGCAAGAAGTTCACGTCATTGACGTCGCGACCAGGCAGGTTTTATCCGACGACCTCAAATGGATCAAATTCGTGAGCGTCGCCTGGGCTGGCAAAGGCTTTTTCTATAGCCGGTACGACGCACCGCAGCCCGGCCACGAACTCTCCTTCAAAAACGAAAATCAAAAGGTCTACTACCACAAACTGGGCATGGCGCAGTCCGAAGACCAGCTTATCTACCAGGACCCGCAGCATCCGCAGCGTTTTCTGAGCGTGGACACCACGGAAGACGAGCGCTACGCCTTTCTCTCTGTTTCCGATGAAGCCAGCGGCAAGCGGGGCAACTCGCTCTTCTACCGGGATCTTTCCAGCAAGGATTCCACGTTCCATCCCATCGTTCCGGAAGTTGGCGACGACAAATACGGCGTTGTGGACGATGTAGACGGCAAGTTCCTCATTTTCACGAATCACGACGCCCCCAACTATCGCGTCGTGCAGTTCGATCCCGCCCATCCGAGCCAGTGGAAAGACGTCATTCCCGAGAAGCCGGAAACCTTGGAGAAAGTCGCCTCGCTGGGCGGCAAGCTCTTCGCTACCTATTTAAAGGATGTCGCCAACAAAGTATATGTCTACACCTTTAGCGGCGAACTCGTGAGCGAAATTGCATTGCCCGGCGCGGGAACCGTCGCTGAGGGCTTTGCAGGCAATCGCACCGATAAGGACGCCTTTTACAGCTTCACGTCCTTTAACTATCCACCAACCGTTTTCCGTTATGACATCGCCACGAACAAGTCCACGGTGTATCACGCGCCGGAAATTCCCGGCTTCCGCCCCGAGGATTACGAAACCAAGGAAGTTTTCTACAGCAGCAAAGACGGCACACGCATCCCGATGTTCCTCGTTTACAAAAAGGGTCTGAAACTCGACGGCAGCAATCCGACGCTGCTTTATGCCTACGGCGGCTTCAACATTACGATTTCACCGGCCTTCAATGCGCTGCGGCTCGCGCTTCTCGAGCAGGGCTTCGTCTACGCTTCCGCCAATCTACGGGGCGGCGGCGAATATGGGGAGAAGTGGCACGACGCCGGCACAAAGCTCAAGAAGCAAAATGTTTTCGATGATTTCATTGCCGCCGCCGGGTGGCTCATCGCCAACAAGTACACTTCGCCGCAAAAACTGGCCATCAATGGCGGTTCTAATGGCGGCCTGTTGATCGGCGCCGTGATCAATCAGCGCCCGGATCTTTTCCGCGCCGCGGTTCCCATGGTCGGCGTGATGGATATGCTCCGCTTCCAGAAGTTCACCATTGGCTCGGCCTGGATCGACGACTATGGCAGCAGTGACAATCCCGAGGAGTTCAAGGCCATCTATGCTTATTCGCCGCTGCACAACATCAAGCCTGGCGTGAAGTATCCCGCCACGCTGATTACCACCGCGGATCACGACGACCGCGTTGTGCCGGCGCATTCCTTTAAATACGCCGCCACCTTGCAGGCCGCGGCCAGCAAAGAGAATCCCGTGCTCATCCGCATTGAAACCAAATCCGGCCATGGCGCCAGCAGCACCAGCAAGGCCATTGACCTCGCCGCCGACATCTACTCGTTCCTCTTCTACAACCTCGGCGTTACTCCCCGATACTGAAATGAAAAAGAAAAAGGCCAGGGACTTTTGCCCTGGCCTTTTTCATTACAAATCCTCTATTACTTTGCCGGCTTTGCGGCGGGTTTGGCGTTGGGTTCTTTCGCCTTGTGATACCCGGCTTTCATCGCATCGGCTTCGGTCATGTATTGCCCGTGTTTGGTCTTCCCATACCACTCGTCGCCTTCCAAGTGATAGACCTTGGTCTCCGTGTTCACCCACACCTTGCCGTTTCCTCCTCCGGGTGCCTGCGGAATTTTCGAAGGATCGGGGGGCGGAGTCTTGGTCTTCTGCGACTTGGGCGCTGGAGAGGTCTGTCCCTGCGCCGGAGTCGTGGATTGTGTCGATTGCGCGCTGCTAATGGACACCAGTGCAAAGGCCATACCGATTCCCAGAACAATCAGTTTGCGAAGTTTCATGTTTTCCTCAGTTGAGAATTTTGCTGGAATGCAACCTGGGCGGCTCACCAGAGCATACACGGCGCCCATTCCCGCGCCAAGCAACTGTTGTTGTAAACTCCCCCGGTCATGTTCTGCCCACAATGCAACGCCCAATATCGCCCCGGCTACTATCGCTGCGCCGATTGCGGGGTGGACCTCGTCCATGATCCCCCGCACTTTGCTCTTGCCGGGAAACCTCCCGTCGAACCCGGCGATCCCAACGAAGATCCCTTCTGCTCCTTTTGGAGAGGCCAGGACGCGCGTGTTCTGGCGGAGTTATGTGAACTTCTCGACGAAGCCAGCATTCCGCACAAGACCATCTACCGCGCCGACCACCTCTTCAACTTGAATAATGTTCCGACTTACGAAGTCGGCATCCCATTTTCCCTGTTCGGAAAAGCCGAGAAGCTCATTGAGGAAACTTATGGAACTGCAGATATGGACGACATTGGCGCTCAAGAACTTGCCGGACAGGTAGTGGAGCGCGCGGAAAAGCCACGGAGTCTACCCGAAAACGTCGCCATTTCTCGGGAAGATCTTCCGGGTCCACCAACGGGGACTGAGGGCACGGATTGGTATCCCGAAGACGCCACCGATGCGGTCTGGTCCACGGATTCCAGCGAATCTTCGGACTTCCTTATCGCGGCCTTGCATGAAAACGGCATCAACTGCCGCATTGAACAGCAGGGCACTCACACAAAGCTCTTCGTCCTCCCTCACAACGCCGCCCGCGCCCGCGAAATCCTTCGCGAAATCGCGGAAGGGCAGCCTCCAGAGTAAGTGAATTCGGCTCGTTAGTTGATGTACACTCGCGGTGTAATGTTCTGTCCAATTTGTAAGAGTGAATATCGAGAAGGCTTTGCAACCTGCAGCGATTGCCATGTGGAACTGGTCGCGCAATTGCCAGAGCCCGATTCACCGCCCGCTTATCGAATTCTTTGGAGCGGCGAGAATGCAGTGTTTCAGGATCAACTATTGGAATCCCTTGAAAAGGAAAAAATTGCTGCGGTCGGCATTCCCTGTGACATCTTGTTTCGAAATAGATTCGGATTTGCCGTTTGCGTTCAAAACGTGGATTTCCCCGCAGCCAGCAAAACCCTGGAGCAGCTTTTGCCCCAGGAATCTCCGGAGACTTCTCTGAAGACGGAGGCTATTCCTTTCAGTCCGGAAGAAGTAGCGATTACAGCAGAGTTGCCGCTGAAGTGGAATCCAGAAACGGCATCCATCGAAATTTGGCGTGGCGAGGAAGACACTCAAATGCAGTTCGTCGATGACGCTTTGCATGGAGTTGGCGTTCCCACCGCACGCATCCAAGAAAACGGCAAAGTTCTGCGGTTGATGATCCGCCCCCAAGACGAAGCCCGTGGCAGGGAAGTCGTTCGGCAAATCGAGGAGAGCGCTATCCCCGATAAACCTCTGCCTGGGGATGTTAATCTGGCTTGGTTGGATGAAACCGTTGCGAGCTATTCTCTTGTTTGGATCATTGGGGCGGCCTATCTTCTCCTCAGCATCATGAGCGTCTTCTTTCCCGAATTGGCGCGCCACTCGACCTCTCCCCTAGGCGTCTTATTAGGTTTTGCCACATTAGCGTCAAACATTGGATTCTTGTGGATGCTCTACCAGTCTGCTCGGTATGAGTTACGCCCTTTCTCGTTCGTCCTGCTCTCGTTTATTCCCTTCGCTTTCGTCTGGTATTATTTGGAACGCTACAAGAAGCGGACTGATGTCCGTCGGCTTCCCGTTGCAATTCGGATGCATATCTCACCACCGCCTTCGGCTTGACCCGCGCCCCCCTTCTGAAGCTTTTGTCTTCCCGGTATTATTTTCCTTTGCGTTTAGCTTCCTGCAGCGCCTTCTGTTTGGCTTGTTCTGCCCGGAAGCGCTCCATCATTCCATCCATCGTGGGTTGCAGTTGGTTGGGGTCCTTGACGCAGTTGAGGAAAATCGGGCGTGAGTCCATCGGCGCGCCGACAAAATTTCGCTGGTCCTCCGGCAATGGGGGCCCGTTCGGCGCACCCGCCGCTGGAATAACATCGGGCAACTGGAATGCATACATGCTGCCAGCGGCAATTGCCTGGTGCGGATAGTGCATCAGCCACAGGCAATTCGCGCTGTCGTCCAGTACGTCCGCGGAAACCACGGCCCAATGACCGGCATCGCTGGCCGCCGGGAGCTGGCAATTCCAGAATTGCGCCTGCGGCACATAGACCGTCGTATCGATGAAACCGTACTCGTCCACCAGCACATGCTGGATTCCACGGTTTTGTACGAAGCGCTGCACATCCGGAAGCGCCTGGTTCCAGTCCAGATTCGAATCGCTGACTAACTTGTAAGCGGGCTGGCCGGATCCCAGAGAATTCAGGAATGGAAAAAAATAAGGATATTGGCTGTAGATCGCCACGACCGAAATGATGGCCAGCAGCGCATACGCGGCCATCAGTGGCCGCGCGGGTTTCCAGCCAACGTTCCGCAAGCCCTCCAGCGCACGCGGTACCGGAGCCAGGAGCAGAATCAGCAGCAGAATCGGAATCGTGAAGTGCCGGATGCTGATGGTCATCGGACTCAGCATGCACGCCCCAGTGAAGAGCAAAAGCGAGATCCAGATTGCGCGCCAATGAAACACGTATCCGGCGGGAACCAGCGTCGCGGGCCTGAGTTTTTTCCGCGCGAAGCAAGCCAAGGGAATCGTCACGCACAGTGTCACCAGAAACGCCAGCGTCGATTTCAGGACAAATACCACCGGGAAAAAGAACCAGACACCGTGGGGATAGTTGTGCCCCAGAAGATAGGTGGGACGCCGCGAACTAATCACGAAGATGGCAAATCCGCGCAGGTATAGCCATGCGGGCATCAGCAATCGCCGCAAGACCAGCGCCGGCGCGCTGCTGCCGAAAATCCGCAGCGAGTCGCTCGGCTGGTTCCACGAGAAAATCAGATAAAAGACATAAGACACGGCCACCGCGACGATGATTCCTCTCCACATTGCGCGGCCGCGAGCTTTCCGCCAAAGACGCAACTCTTTCGCGTCTGTCGGCATACCGGCCACCGGCAGCCAACGCAGGCTCAGCCGGAAAATCAGAAAACAGATGAGTAAATATCCTGCAGAATATTTCGAAAGCACAGCCGCCGCGAGGCAAAGCCCCATCACCGTCGCATTGCGGCGCGACGGCTCCCGCCAAAGCTCCGCGAATCTCCACAGCGTCAGCAGCACAAACAGAGCCACCGGAATATCCGTCAGCACCAATGGCCCGAACACAATAAACGCCGGCGTCGAAACATACGCCGCCAGGCACAGCAATGCACCTGAGGGGCCACCCAAATGCCCGGCATAGCGGTACACAAAAACGCCCAGCAGCAGGGTCAACAGCAACATGGGCATGCGCGCCCAGAAAATTGTCGAATAGGGATCGTTCCACTGCAGCGCAACGTAGTGTCCCCAGACCCATTCGCCCAGCAGGTTGCCCCAGGTGCTGCCGCTGAAAGTCCAGGACACATTGGAGTAGTCGGCTCGCACGCCGCGAACGACCAGCGGAAGTGCGGCCAATATCTTGCCCAGCGCGGGATGCTCCTGGTTCATGCGCAGGTCGAGTTTTTGCAGGTAGCTCACGCCCGCGCCCACATGAGCGACCTCATCAATGGCGATCGATTCGTGGCGGACCGCGCCGCCAGCCAGCAGGCCCATCAGGGCCAGGAGAAAGGCGGCTACGAAGATAGGGAGGTGCTTCATTTTCGGACAATCGCAACAATTTTGCTGAAGGCTTGCAGGAGCGATGGCTCGCCAGGGAAACCGATGATCAGGGAGGGTGCGCATCCCAGAACGAATCTTCGGTTAACCCGTATCTTACAGCACGCAAGACGTACCTGATAGGAATACGTTTGGCATGGGCGGAAAGTTTCCCCGCGCGTCCTTGACCTTTTCCAATGCCCGCGTGCATTCTGGCCGTTGGCATGCATGCGCTGTTGCTTACGGGCAGGGGAGGACTCATTCGTGTCGATCGATTCGATCAAGACAGTAGCAGTACTCGGAGCAGGGACTATGGGCAATGGTATCGCGCATGTTTTCGCGCGCGCCGGCTACAACGTCATCTTGCGTGATGTGCAGGATAGTTTTCTGCAGCGCGGCATGGAAACGATCGGCAAGAATCTTGACCGGGAAGTGAAAAAAGGGAAGTTGACGGAAGCGGAAAAACCGCAAGTGCTGGCTCGCCTGAAGCCCGCGACGGACATGGCCGCCATCGCCGCTGCCGACTTCGTCGTCGAAGCCGTTCCTGAAAGACTTGAAATCAAGCGCGCCGTGCTCACGGAGGCCGACAAACTCCTTCGCCCCGAGGTCATTCTCTCCAGCAACACCTCTTCGATCGCCATCACCACGCTCGCGGCGATGACTTCACGCCCAGACCGCTTCGTCGGCATGCACTTCATGAACCCCGTGCCGGTGATGGTTCTCGTGGAAGTGATCCGCGCCTTGCAGACCAGCGACGCCGCGTTTAACACTACGATGGAGCTCTCAAGAAAACTCGGCAAGACTCCTGTGGCGGTGAACGACGCTCCTGGTTTCGTCTCCAACCGCGTGCTGATGCCCCTGATTAATGAAGCGGCTTACACCGTGATGGAAGGCGTCGCCACACCGGAAGCCGTGGACGCGGTGATGAAGCTTGGCATGAACCACCCCATGGGTCCGCTCGAACTCGCGGACTTCATCGGCCTCGACGTTTGTGTGGACATCATGCATGTTCTGCTCGACGGGCTCGGCGATCCCAAGTACCGCGCCTGCCCACTGCTGAAAAAATATGTCGCTGCCGGTTGGCTCGGCCGCAAATCCGGGCGCGGCTTTTACACTTACTCCTGATAGACTAGCCGCAAGCCATTCCTATCAACTCTGGTTCCGAGGAAAACGACAATGCGGAAACTCGTGTGGTTGCTCCTTGTGGTCGGCCTTGCAATGGGCTGCTCGCACCAGCCGAAAATTCCGGCGGATCTGGTTGTGCGCCACGCCAACATTCACACCATGGACGATGCCCATCCACGGGCTTCGGCGCTGGCCGTCCTGGGAGACAAGATCGTCTGGGTTGGCGACGATTTGGATGCCAACCAGTACATCAGTGACAAAACACGCGTGGTGGATGCCGGCGGACGCCTGCTGCTGCCCGGATTCATTGACAGTCATTTCCACGTTGGCCTGGGGAACGATCCCGATGTCGAACGCATCACCGGCAACTCGCTGAAAGAAATCCAGCAGCAGGTGAAAGCCTTCTCGGACAAGCGTCCCGACCTCAAGTGGATTGAAATGGACGGCTGGAATTACTCGGCGTTTCCTGACGGCAACTTACCCACCACAAAAGATCTCGAAGGGCTCACCAGCGGGCGCCCCGCCTTTCTGGTCGCCTACGATTACCACACGGTTTGGATGAACAAGGAGGCATTGAAGGCGTTCAATATCACCAAAGCCACCAAGTCCGTCAAATTTGCCGAAGACGTGCAACACAACAAGAAAACCGGCGAACCAACGGGCATTTTCATCGGCTTCGGCAGCACCGGCCTTTCCGGCGAAGCCGAAGAAGAGTTGAGCCGCATTCTGCCATCGCATTCTCCGGAAGGCGCGGCGGATCGCACAATCCAGCTCCTCAATCGCGCCGCGCGCGCAGGCATCACCACCATCATCGAGCCGCAGACGTATCTCGAGACCGTGCCGCTCTACGCGCAATTGCGAAAAGAAGGGAAACTGCCGCAGCGCCTGCAGATTGCTCTGTTTCACCGCCGGGGAACCAGCGACGCCGAAATTGATAAATTCGCCGAAGCCCGCAAGCAATACAACGATGACTGGTTCCGCGTTGCCGCAGTCAAGCTCTACATTGACGACGTCATCGAGCCGCACACCGCCGCCATGCTCGCGCCCTATGCCGACCGCCCCGATACCAGCGGCGTGCTGGACTATCCTCCCGATGAATTCAAGCAGGTTGTCGAGAAGCTCGACAAGCGCGGCTTCCAGATCTTCATCCATGCCACCGGCGACCGGGGCATCCGCACCGCGCTCGACGCCTACGAAAATGCGCGCAAGGTGAACGGCCCGCGTGATTCGCGGCACGAAATCGTTCACGTCGAATGCCTGTCCGAACCGGACATCCCGCGCTTCAAGGCTCTTGGCGTTACCGCCTGCATGCAGCCGCGCCACTGCGCGCCGGACATCACCGGGCAGTGGGCCAAGGCCACCGGTCCGCAGCGCTGGAAATATGCCTGGGCCTTCCGCACGCTGCGCGATTACGGCGCCACGCTGGCTTTTTCCAGTGACTGGAACGTCGCGGAAATGGAGCCGCAGATCGGCATTTATACGGCGCTCACCCGCAAGGGGCTGGACGGCAAGCCCGAAGGCGGCTGGATTCCCGAGCAGACCATTGATATCGAAACCGCGGTAAAGGGCTATACGATCAACGGTGCCTGGGCGAATTTTGTGGAAGGGAATCGCGGCTCGTTAGTCCCCGGCAAGTACGCGGATATGGTCCTTCTTTCGGACGACCTCTTCTCCATGCCAACCGACAAAATCAAGGATTCCAAAGTGGTGTGGACGGTGGTAGGCGGCAAGGAAGCGTATAAGGCAGCGTTCTGAAGGGCGAAACTAAGGCGAAAAATAATGTTTGCTTTTGTTTCGCCTTTCGCGTAATGTCTCCCCTGCAAGGTTTTCAACAGGTGCCCCATGTACGACTCGCGTTCCACTGTTGCCAGCTGCCCCGAACATGAGAGACTCGCCTTTGAGCTTCTCGAGGTTCGCACCCGCGGCCAGTATCTCACCCGGCTTCGGCCCCTTTGCAGCCAGGAGCGGGATGAATGGGATCGCCGGGAACGCGCCGCGCTGGCGCGGCTGGTGGATCACGAGCTCGCGCATGGATGCAGCCGTTGAAGGCCTGAGTAGTTGCGGCAGGCAAGTGAGGAGTGGCATTACCGGATACGAAGTGGTAATATGCCGCTATCGTAACGGTACTGGAGCCATCCCGGCGGACGTTCCCTCCGCCCGGTGGTCCATGTCCCTCCGCGGGCCCATGCGCGAATTTCCTAATTTCCTCGACCGAGGTGTGAAATGACAGATGAACGGAGCAAGTTGCTGGAAGCGGCGATTTCGCAGATCGAAAAGTCCTATGGCAAGGGCTCGATAATGCGGCTGGGCAGCAAAGATGTGCTGGTCCCGGTGAATGTAATTCCTTCGGGATGCTTGTCTATTGACGCGGCGCTGGGCGTTGGAGGTTTTCCGCGCGGCCGCGTGATTGAAATCTACGGGCCGGAATCCGGCGGTAAAACCACGCTCACTTTGCACGTCATCGCCGAAGCGCAGAAGCTCGGCGGCCAGGCGGCGTTCATCGATGCGGAGCACGCGCTCGATCCCTCTTACGCCCGCAAACTCGGCGTGGACGTGGACAACCTGCTGGTCTCGCAGCCGGATCACGGCGAGCAGGCCCTGGAAATCGCGGAAACGCTGATCCGCTCCGGCGGTGTGGACATCGTTGTTGTTGACTCGGTAGCTGCTCTCGTTCCCAAGGCCGAACTCGAAGGCGAAATGGGCGATCCCTCGATGGGACTTCAGGCGCGCCTGATGTCGCAAGCGCTGCGCAAGCTCACTGCCATCGTTTCGAAATCCAAGACCTCCCTGATCTTCATCAACCAGATCCGCGAAAAGATCGGCGTCATGTTTGGCAATCCGGAAACCACCACCGGTGGCCGCGCGCTGAAGTTCTACGCGTCCATGCGCGTGGATATTCGCCGCATCCAGGCCATCAAGGATGGCGATCGCGTGGTCGGCTCGCGCACGCGCGCCAAAATCGTGAAAAACAAGGTGGCCGCGCCGTTCCGCGAAGCTGAGTTCGATATTCTCTATGGCGAGGGAATCTCCCGCGAAGGAGATCTCATCGATCTCGGCGTGGACAAGGGCATCATCGAAAAGTCCGGCACGTGGCTCAGCTTCTCCGGCGAGCGCATGGGGCAGGGCCGCGAAAACGCCCGCGTTTTCCTGAAGGAAAACACGGATATCCGCGAAAAAATCGAAACCGCCCTCCGCAAGAAGCTGGAAGTTCCCGGCTCCTCGCCACAGCAGAACTCTACCGCTCCCGGCTCTAACGGCCACGCCAATATCCCGGTGGAGAAGGCCCCGATGAAGGCCGCAGCCGCGGCAGCTTCGGCCGACAACAAAACTCGCCCAACTCGCTAAGCGATCTGGGTCTCCGAAAAGAAGATGCAGGGGCGGCTTATTGCCGCCCCTTTCTGTTTGTTGCTATGTCTCAGATTGCGAATACCTCAGGACGCTCTAACCTCCCGTACATGCCCTTTAAATGCCCCTCCGGCCAGTTCCGGGCCATCTTCCTGCACCGTCGTTCAACGTTCAAAACAAAGCACATAATTCCGTACTGGTCCTTATTATCTATTGCCGGGGTATCCCCTTCGCCCTTACACTACGTCTCAGCTTGCAAGCCTCACCAAGCTTGCGGTTGAGAACGTGCCAACGAGATGGCGGCTAAGTGCTTCGAAACAAAGCGCGCGCCATTCTGGTGCGCTGCATGCAAAGAGTAAGCCCCAGTTTGACCCAGTCAGGGAATTGGAGTAGATTCCACCAATTCCTGCTAGGACTACTGAGAGCTCTGGATTAGGAAGTTATGATCAAGGATTTCGGAAAAGTTTTGCTCACAGGTTTGCTGATCTCTTCGCTCGCGACGCCTCTGCCCGCTGCAGATTCGGCCGCTGTCACTACGGCGAAATCATCCGTCAAGTCCTCGCGCCACCGCCTCGCGCCTTCCCGTTACAGCGGCTACGCTTCGACCTATGCGGATTCCATCAGCGGAGACGATCCAAGTTACGATGATCCCGTTGTCCGGCAGGCCGCCGTGGAGGCGCTTGGGCGTTACAACGGATCGGTTGTAGCGGTTGACCCGAACACGGGGCGTGTTCTCACCATCGTGAATCAGCATGTCGCCTTTGGTGACGGCTACATTCCGTGCTCCACGATCAAGCCCACCATCGCGGTCGCCGCGCTCGAAGAAAACGTCATCACCAGCGATACGATGATCAAAGTCGGCCGCCGCAAGTACATGAATTTGACTGAAGCTCTGGCCCATTCCAATAACGTATTTTTCGAGGAGCTCGGGCGCCGCATGGGCTTTGACACCGTTTCCAAGTACGGGCGTCTGCTGGGTCTCGGCGAACTTGCCGGTTACAACTTGCCGGAGGAGCATCCCGGCGCGTTTCCCACCGAGCCTCCTTCGTTCGGCGGCGTCGCGCGCATGTCCAGTTTCGGGCAGGGCATTCAGGTCACTCCGCTGCAACTTGCCGCTCTCACCGCGGCGCTCGCCAACGGCGGCACTCTTTACTATCTGCAGTATCCTCACTCGCAGGAAGAGATCGATAATTTTCAGCCGCGCGTAAAGCGCGACCTGAATATAGCCAACGTTCTGCCGGAAGTTCGCGAAGGCATGCTCGCCGCCGTGCTCTACGGCACGGGACGCCTCAGCGCCGATCCTGGTGGGGAAGAAACTCCGCTCGGCAAGACCGGCACCTGCGACGACCACGCGAATCCTTCGCGCATCGGCTGGTTCCTCAGCTACGCGGACGAGAGCCATCCGCGCATCGCGCTCGCCGTTCTTCTCCGCGGCAACACGCGTCGCGTGAAAGGCCCGACCGCCGCTCAAGTGGCCGGCCACATCTACCGCAAATTGCGCGAAGAAAACTATTTCGGCCAGGCCGCCAACACCACCACTGCCGCGAAGAACTTCTCCACTGGCAAATAGAGAATACTCTGGAATTGGTCACTCATCCGTGACACAAGAAAAACGAAACGGCCGAGCATAAGCTCGGCCGTTTCCATATTCAGTTGGACTTCTTGAAGTCTAGGCAGCCCGCCGCGGCCGCGCCTTCACATGCACGCTGACCACGGGCTCCCGCAAGGAGCGCAAATCGTCGATGCAGTGGTCGCAAAGCTCCAGGCAATGCTGATCTTCATTCTTTGGATAAAAAGTGTGGTGGCATTCACGGCAGGTTGAATAAGCCGGGCCAGTACGTTGAACTGTTACGTGGATTTCAGGTTGGACTTCCAGAGCGATCATGATCATTCTCCCCAGATATACAAAGGGCACACCCAATGCCAATGGGAAACAAATTTACATACTGATTTGGAACGACTTAGCGTTCCCTGCCCAGCCGGGTTGCGCCATTTTCCGCAACTCCATCGAAAGAAGCCACATCCGCATGACCAGTACGCCCCCTTTGCCAATTGGCCGCACGTTCCTCCGCAATCGTTTGACGTCCTCCGCCGTTTGGGACAAAACGTTACCTGGGCTATTCTGATAGTCCGCACCCGCCTACGCGTCTCGCCGGCGGATTTGGGGTTAGTGTCATTTGTTCTGGGGGAAGCGTGAATCGCAGCTTTTGGGTTATTGCAGGAACTCTGTGTCTCGCCGGCGTCGTTGTGGATGGATATACCCTCCACAAACATTTCCAGGCCAACCAAGAATTTGAAAAGCAAGTGGAACTCGCCAAGACGGAAAGCGAACGAATCCGGGCGGAAGTCGTCCTTCCTAGTGCCCGCAAAATGCCTTCCGGCGAAAATTTTGCCGGAGCCTTGCAGCGCTTCGGCTTAAGCCCCGAAGAAGTGAATGACGCGACCGCCGCTGCCCAGCGCGCCTACAATCTCCGCCAGCTTCGCGCCGGGAATGCCATCACAGTCGGGCGCTCCGTTGAAGGCACGCTGCGCCAGATTGATTACAAAATTGACGCCGACCGCATGCTGCACATCGTTCCGCAGTCGCAGGGCTTTTTCGCCGAAGTGCAGCAGATCCCGACGCACACGGACCTTGCGGTTATAACCGGCCGGTTGGAAGATTCGCTTTTTAATGCCGTTGAAGATGCCGGCGAATCGCCGGAGATCGCCATGCGGCTGGCGCAAATCTTCGGGTACGACCTGGACTTTTACACCGATCCGCGGCGCGGCGACACCTTCCGCGTCGTCCTCGAAAAGAAAAAATACGATCGCGGGGAAATGGCAGGCTACGGCCGCATTCTCGCCGCCGAATACGTCAACGGCTCGAAGAAATACGATGCCGTGCTTTTCCACGATCCCGAAGGCCGTCCCGCCTACTACACGGCCGACGGCAAATCGCTGCAAAAGGCCTTTTTGCGTTCACCCTTGAAATTCGGCGCGCCGGTTACTTCGCATTTCAGCAAAGCGCGTTTCCATCCCATTTTGAAGACGTATCGCCCGCACCTTGGGACTGACTATGGCGCCCCCATTGGCACGCCGGTGCAGACAATCGGCGGCGGCCGCGTCGTGTTCGCCGGCCGCAAGGGCGGCGACGGCAACATGGTGCATATCGCGCACAGCAACGGATACGAAACCTATTATCTGCATCTTTCGAAGATTTTCGTGCATGTTGGGGAACACGTGGACATCGGCAAGACAATCGGCCTTGTGGGCATGACCGGCCTTGCCACTGGTCCTCATCTCGATTTTCGTATCGCCCAAAAAGGCCAGTTTAAGAATTTCGAAACGCTGGGCCTGCCGCCTTCCGAACCGGTTGGCAAAAAAGATTGGCCGGAGTTTGCGACTGCCCGCGACAAGTGGGTCCCGATGATGCAGCAACCCGAACCACTGCAGGCGCAAGCCGCGCATTAGCACCATGCAGCGGCCGGGCTTTAGCTCGGCACCCTGCTGTATCCCGCCAGTGATGCTGGACATCTATAGATTGCGACTAGATCTCGTAACATTGCTGCATGCCAGGGAGGTCCGCATGTCCATCCGCCCGGTAAGACGCCTCGTCAAATCCAAGCCCACGCGCGAAGGGGCCGGCGTCCATCTGCGGCGCGCTTTCGGCTTTGGCAACACCACCGATTTCGACCCTTTCCTGCTTCTCGACGATTTCCGCAATGACATTCCAGAAGATTATCTCGCCGGATTTCCCTGGCACCCGCACCGCGGCATCGAAACCATCACGTACGTTCTGGCCGGCACCGTCGAGCACAAGGATTCCCTCGGCAATCATGGCGCTATTGCTCCCGGCGACGTGCAGTGGATGACCGCCGGCCGCGGCATCATTCACCAGGAAATGCCCAAGGGAGATGACGTTGGCCGCATGCACGGCTTCCAGTTGTGGGCCAACTTGCCTTCTTCGATGAAAATGACCGCGCCCCGCTACCAGGAAGTGAAAACCGGCGAAATTCCTGAAGTCACCGATGATGACGGAACCAGCGTGCGCATCGTTTGCGGAAGTTTCTGGGGCAAGCGGGGTCCCGTGGATGGCATCGCCGCCGATCCCATCTATCTCGACGTCACCGTGCCGCCCGGCAAACGCAAAGTGCTCCCGGTCGAGACCACGCGCCATGCCTTCGCTTACGTTTTCTCCGGGGCCGGGAAGTTCTGCAACGCTTCCGATCCGCTCGAAGTCCCCACCGAACCCGTCGGCTGGCTGGACACCAAGCCCCCCGCCGAAGCCGACAACCGCTCGCTCGTGCTCTTCGACAGCGGCGACGAAGTTATGGTCCAGGCCGGCGATGACGGTCTGCGCTTTCTTCTTGTTTCGGGGAAGCCCCTCGAAGAGCCCGTCGCTTGGTACGGTCCCATCGTCATGAACACGCAGGCCGAGCTGCGTGAAGCCTTCGACGAACTCGACCGCGGCACTTTTCTCCATCCAAAGCGATAGCTCGCGCGATCCATTTTTCCGGGAGAGCCTCGCGGGACAGTTGACTTGTATTCTGGCCTCTACCAAACTAACGTGACACTTTGCAGTTGAGCCGATTCACCCCAGCCTCAACGCACATGACGGACGCGCTCAAACTCGTCGGTAGAGCCATCACTCACTACACCGTCGTCGAGAACATCGGACAGGGTGCCATGGGTGTGGTCTACCGCGCCCACGACCTGCGGCTGGAGCGCGATGTCGCTCTGAAACTCCTGCCACACGGCTCTCTGGCGGATACCACGGCTCGCAAGCGTTTCCGCAACGAAGCCCTGGCGCTGGCGCGTCTCAACCACCCCAACATTTGTTCCGTATTTGATTTTGACACCGTCGACGACACCGATTTTCTGGTGATGGAATTTGTACCAGGCATCTCTCTGCACGACCGGTTGCACGACGGCACGCCGGTGCTCGAGGAAGTGATTCCGCTCGGGATACAACTGGCCTCCGGCCTGGCCGCCGCCCATGACCAAGGTGTTCTCCATCGCGATCTGAAACCCGGCAACCTAAGGGTTACTCCCGAAGGCCGCCTGAAGATTCTGGACTTCGGTCTCGCCAAGCTATTTCATCCCGATGTGGGTCCGGACGCGACGATTAGCGCCGCGGACACTTCCAGTATCTCCGGCACCGTTCCGTACATGGCTCCCGAACAATTACGCGGCGAAACTCTGGATGCGCGCTCGGACATCTATTCGGCGGGAGCCGTCCTTTTCGAACTGGCCACCGGGCAACGGCCGTTTCCTGAACGCCAGTTTGCGAAATTGATCAACGACATTATGAATACGGATGCCCCGCGAGCCTCGCGTGTGAATCCCAGCGTCACCTCCGGCCTCGATAGTGTGATTGCCAAGGCCATGGAACGCCGGCCGGAGAAGCGGTATCAATCGGCTCGCGCGCTGCACAAAGATCTGGAACGCCTTTTGCTTTCCAAGTCCCCGTTACTCGGTGCGCCAAGACGTGTGCTACTGGCGACCGCGGCGGCATTCCTGCTTTTCCTAGTGAGCGGCGCCTCCCTGGGCTGGTATTTCAAGCACAGGCACGATGCGCAAATCACAGACACGAGTGCAATCCCTTCTACTGACCCGGCCGTCAGCTATTCGAACGTCATTCCGCGCCGCTCCGTGGCTGTTCTCTCTATCAAAAATGTTTCCGGTCGGCCCGATTCCGCATGGCTTTCCACCGCTCTCTCGGAAATGCTCACCACGGAACTTGCGGCCGGCGAGACGATTCGCACCATTCCCGGCGAGACCGTTTCCCGCGCCAAAGTCGACCTCGCGCTTTCCGATACCGACGCCTTCGCGCAAGACACGCTTCACCGCATCCGCCAGAGCATTGGCTCCGACGATGTCGTCAGCGGCTCCTACGTCATTGTTCTTGGCGGCGCCTCCGCAAAAATCCGCGTGGACCTCCGTGTTCAGGACGCGCACACAGGGGAAACCCTCGCTTCCGTCAGCGAGAGCGGCGAACAATCGGAACTTCTCGACGTCGTATCCCGCGCCGGCGCCAAACTGCGCGCCTCGCTAGGAGTCGCCGATCTTCCGGCCGACCAGGCTCGCAGGACCCGCGGCTCGCTTCCCAACTCTCCGGACGCCGCGCGCCTTTACGCCGAGGGCCTGAACAAGTTGCGTGTGTTTGATTCGCTGGCTGCCCGCGATTTGCTCGAAAAAGCTGTAGGGGCCGATCCCTCCAATCCCGCGATGCACGCCGCGCTCTCCGCGGCCTGGGGACAACTGGGCTACGACGCTCGTTCCCTGGAGGAAAGCAAAAAAGCGCTGGATCTCTCCTCTGGCCTGTCGCAGGAAGCGCGCCTGAATGCGGAGGGCCGCTATCAAGTGGCCGCGCACAACTGGCCCCGCGTTGTCGAGATCTATCAATCCCTCTTCACTTTCTTTCCGGACAACCCGGACTACGGTGTACAACTCGCTACGGCGGAGTCCCGCGCGGGGAAGCCGCAGGATGCTTTTGCGACTCTTGACAAGGTCCGTGCAACCATCCCTTCCGTTAAAGACGACCCGCGCGTTGACATTGCGGAAGCGAGCACCGCGGACCTGGCCGGAGACTTCAAGCGCGAGTATGCCGTTGCCACCCGCGCTGCCGAAGCCGCGAAGCACCGCGGCGAACGCCTTCTTGCCGCAAGAGCTCTTCTACTCGCTGGCTGGGCCCTCCACAACCTGGGTGACGCGGATAAGGCCGCGAGTGCTTCACTCGAGGCCAAGGCCGCCTATGAATCGGCCGGAGACCGCGTTGGCGTTTCACGCGCTTTGCACAATCTGGCCTTGATCCAGGAATCCCAGGGAAAACTCGACCAGGCCATGGGCAGTATTACCCAAGCCATTGAGATTCGCCGCCAGATACAAGACCAGCAAGGTCTTTCGCGTGCGCTCTGCGATTTCGCATTAATGCTCCAAAAAAAGGGAGACTTGCCCGGCACTCGCCAGAGATTGGAAGAGAGTCTGGCGATCGCCAACCGGATTTCCGATCAGGGAGCGATTGCCGCGGCATATTCGAACTTGGCCGACGTGGACTCCGCCCAGGGTCGGCCAGCCGACGCCCGGAAAGCCATGGAGCAAGCGCTGGCCATTTTCCGGAAAATTGGAAACAAGCATGGAATCGCCACCTGCCTTGCCAATCTGGGCAATCTTGCCATGGACGCCGGCGAAACTGTCGCGGCCCGCAAGTTGTATGATGAATCCGCTGCCACATTCGATGAAATCGGGATGAAAGCAGGCAGCGCCCAGGTGCGCACCCTGATTGGCTCCTATTACCTGGAAGCGGGCGATTACGCCGCCGCGCGCGCCACGTTTGAACTAGCTCTTGCGGCGGCCAAGGACGTCAACGATCCGATTTTTATCGCGGACGCGGAGTCGGGTTCCAGCAATGCGGCGAGGCTCCAGGGAGACTGGGCTGAGGCGCGCTCGCATGCGGAAAATGCGATCGCTGCCGCCAAAAATTCAGGCGATAAGCGCATGCAAGCCGTATCCCAGTACAACCTGGCGTCCTCGCTCGATGGCCCCGGTGATCTCCCGGCTTCGATGAAGGCAATTCAGGAGGGCCTAGCCCTTTCGCGCGGACTTGGAGATAACGAAATGATCTCCCTTGGCCTGCACAATACCGGGGCTTATCAGTTCGTCGTGGATGATCTTTCCGCCGCTCAGAAGTCCTTCGAACAAGCACTGGTGCTCGAGAGACAGCGCAATGCGATTGCTCAAGTCAGCGAGACCCGCAATGCCCTTGCTGGCGTAATGCTCGAGCTCAACCAGCCCGCCAAGGCCGGCGAGCTTGCCCGCCAATCTGTGGCGGACACGCGGCGCATTCGCAACGCCTTGTTCGAATTTCAGGCGCAGATTCTGCTCACACGCGTTGCCCTGGTACAGAAGCGCCTTCCTGCCGCCCAACAAGCCATTTCTCAGGCCGCTGCGTTGACTCCCGCTTCGGCTTCCGCCGACCGGCAGCTGATCCTCGCCGCGTATGAAGCTCGCGTCAGCGCTGCGGAGGGAAATGCCGCGTCCGCGCTCAATCCCTTGCAGTCCGCGCTGGCGGAATTTGGCGAGAAATCAACGTTCCAGACTCGGATGGATGCCCGCTTAGCTCTTGCGGAACTGACGCTCGCTTCTTCGGGAGCCTCCGCTGCGCGTCCTTTATTGGATTCGATCGAAAAGGACTCCTCCGAAAAGGGCTATTTGCTGTACGCCCGTAAGGCAGCCGCTCTGCGAAAATCTTGAGGCCTGGCCAGCGCTGACTTGATCAGGCTAGGCTCCGCCAGGCTAACGCCGGCTTGCTAGTAGATGATGGGCATCTTCGAAAAATCGGCTTCTGTTTCGTCCGTCACGCGCAGCACCAGCAGCGTGCGGTCGTCATGGGGCATGCGTCCCGGCCCGGTGTGCTCGTCGGTGGCCTTCACGATTCGCTGCGCCACTTTATACCCGGGCTCTGCCGGCAAGGTCGCCGCCAACAATTCCTTCAGCCGGTCCACGCCAAACTCTTCCTGCTCCCGGTTCATCGATTCGTGAATTCCATCCGACGCGAAGACCAAAACGTCACCCGTCAGCAGATTCAGCCGCACTTCGTCGTACTCCGCCTCCGGAAGCAGCCCCAGCGGCATCCCCGCCACGTTGATCTCCGTCACTTCACCGTTGCGCACCAGCAACGGCAGGGTTCCTCCAGCATTGGCGATGGTCAGTTCCCGCAGCGCGGCATCATAAATCGCAAACTGCATGGCGATGAACCGCGCATCCAGCCGCGCCGCCAGCAGCCGTCCATTCATCTGCTCCAGCATGGCCGAAGGCGACGCTTCGTTGTCGTGCACCAGTTCCCGCAGAATACCGATCGCGAGCGAACCATAGAGCGCCGCCGCTGTCCCTTTCCCCGAAACGTCCCCGTTCGCAATCGCCAGCCGCCCCACGCCGTACGGCAGCAAATCGTAAAAATCGCCGCCCAGTTCACGCGCCGGCACATACGCCGTTGCCAGATCCAGTCCGGGGATCTCCTTCGCGCCGCTTGGCAAAAGCTGCCGCTGAATCTCCCGCGCGGTCTCCAGGTCGTTCATCAGCCTTACCTGATTCTGGCGTGACTCTTCGAAAAGCCGCGAGTTTTCCAGCGCCACGGCGATATACGACCCCAAAATGTTCAGGAGTCGCTCGTGTTCCGCGCTGAACGCGTGCGGCACCGTGCTCTCCAGGTCCAGCACGCCCACCAGACGGTCCTGCAGCAACAGCGGCACCACCAATTCCGATCGTACTTCCGCCTCCGTGGCCTCACAGGCCACATAGCGGGAATCGAGCCGCACATCCACCACGCGAATCGTGCGGCGTTCCGCTGCCGCCGCCCCGGTGATTCCCTGATGCAGGGGCATTTCAAATTTGGAGGGGAGCGCGTCGTCGTAGCTCTGCGCGAACACGCTTTCCAGCTTCTGGTCGCCTTCATTCCAGAGCATCACGGAGAAAACGTGATAATTCACCAGCTTCTTCACGCGTTCCGCGATGCGCCGCAGGAGCTCTTCGCGATCCAGGATGGAGGTCAACTCGTGGCTGATTTCGTAGAGCAGCGAAATGCTCTGCGCCTGCTCGGGCTCCGCGAAGAGAGAAGGAGGAGCGGGGTCCGCATCGCCGAGCAGCGAAAGGGGGACTAGTTTGGGAGCATTCGCATCCATGAGGGTGTTCCGGCTATCAGTTTAGATGAAACGCCGCCATTCTGGTTTCACCAAATTAAAAATAAATGGCAGAAAGGATCCGCTTACAAGTGCGGCCACATTGGCGCTCTTCATTTTGGAGTGCAGCGGTCCGACTGCCGCCTTTTGAGGACCCAACGCCAGGGCCATAAGCGATGGCCGTGGCTGGTAAAGGCAAGCACAGCCCGCCTCGTTACTTCACTTCCCAGACGTCTCCGCCCCGCAGCAACTTCTTCAAATCCCCGGGGCCTTTTTGCTTAACGATGTCTTTAACCTGGTCGTTTACCACATCCTCGTACCGCGGCAGGTCGTCCCAGGCCCGGAACAACCCGATCGGCGTCGGGAAGCCTGGCCGCCCTTCCATATGCGAGAGCAGGAATGCATAGGAAGCCCGCGGATTGTGCGCGTCATGCACCATCAGGTCCGATTCGCCAATGCCGTTGCCCAGAGTTACCACTTCGATGTCGCCATCCGGCTTGCGGCGAATACCCTTGTCGCGGTTCTTCCCGAAAACCAGGGGTTTCCCATGCTCGAGTTGAATCACGTGCTCGCTGCGGGCGTCTTTTTCCGTCAAGTTGAGCCATGCGCCATCGTTGAAGATGTTGCAATTCTGCAGAATCTCCACAAACGCCGAGCCCTTGTGTGCCGCCGCTGCCCGCAAGGTGTCTTTCAAATGCGCCTGGAAGATGTCCACGGAGCGAGCCACAAACGTGGCCTCCGCCCCAATCGCCAGCGACACCGGATTGAACGGCCGGTCCGCCGAACCATAAGGTGTGGATTTCGTTACCTTATGAAATTCTGAAGTCGGCGAGTACTGACCCTTCGTCAACCCATAGATCCGGTTATTGAACAACAGCACCTTGATGCCGACGTTGCGCCGCAGCAGGTGGATCGTGTGGTTTCCGCCGATAGCCAGTGCATCTCCGTCGCCGGTCGCCATCCAAACTTCCAGTTCGGGATTTGCGATCTTGATTCCCGTCGCCACCGCGGGAGCGCGGCCGTGAATCGAGTGGAATCCGTAGGTGTTCATGTAGTAAGGAAAGCGGCTCGAGCAGCCAATGCCCGAAACCACCACGAATTTTTCCCGCGGCACTCCTAGTTCCGGGAACACGGACTGCACGGCGGCCAGAATGGCGTAATCTCCGCAACCCGGGCACCAGCGCACTTCCTGGTCGGTCTGGAAATCTTTTCTTGTCAGCGGCGGCAGAGCGGAAGTGGTCATCGCAATCTCCTAGAGGCCCAGCATCTCTTCCATTTTTTGTTCGAGTTCGTTTTGCTTAAAGGGGCGGCCCTGAATTTTGTTCAGCCCCACGGCGTCCACCAGGTACTTGGCGCGCAGTAGCCACAGAAGCTGCCCCATGTTGAGTTCCGGCACCAGCACCTTTTTGTAGCGCTTCAGAATCTCGCCGACATTGCCTGGCAGGGGATTCAGATACCGCAGGTGCAAATGACCGATCTTCCGGCCCTTTGCCCGCTGCGACTTCACTGCCTGAATCACCGAGCCGTAAGTCGAGCCCCAAGAAACCAGGAGCAAATCGCCTTCCGGATCGCCGGTGGGATTCAGGTTCGGGATATCCTGCCGGATGGCTTCCACTTTGGCCGCGCGCATCCGCACCATGTTTTCGTGGTTCAGCGGCTCGTAGTTCACATTGCCCGTGGTCTCTTGCTTCTCGATGCCGCCGATGCGGTGCTCCAACCCTGGCGTGCCGGGAATCGCCCACGGCCGCGACAGCGTTTCCGGGTTGCGCTTGTAGGGGAAAAATCCTTCGGGATTCTTTTCGAACTTCACCGGAATCGCCGGAAGCTCTTCCATCGCCGGAATGCGCCACGGCTCCGCGCCGTTCGCCAGGTAACCGTCGGAAAGCACAATCACCGGCACCATGTACTTCAGCGCGATGCGGCTTGCTTCCATCGCGATCCAGAAGCAGTCGCCAGGTGTCGCCGCGGCCAGCACCGGAATCGGAGCTTCGGAGTTGCGGCCAAACAGCGCCTGTAGCAGGTCGGCCTGCTCCGTCTTCGTCGGCAATCCCGTGGAAGGCCCACCGCGTTGAATGTCGCAGACCACCAGCGGCAATTCGGTCATCACCGCCAGGCCCAGCGCTTCGGTTTTCAGCGCCATGCCCGGACCGGAGGTCGTGGTAATCGCGAGTTGCCCGGCGTACGCCGCGCCAATCGAGCTGGTAATCGCGGCGATTTCGTCTTCCGCCTGGAACGTCAGGACACCGAAATTCTTGTACTTCGAAAGTTCATGCAGGATGTCCGAAGCCGGCGTGATGGGATAGCTGCCAAGATAGAGGGTCAGCCCCGCTTTTTGCGAAGCCGCTACAAATCCCAGCGCCAGCGCCTGGTTCCCGCTCAGATTCCGGTAGGTTCCCGGCGTCAATTGCGCCGGCGGAATCTCATAGCTGATCTGAAACGCTTCGGTCGCCTCGCAGTAGGAATAGCCCGCTTGCAGGGCGAGTTTGTTGGCCTCGGCCAGCAACGGTTTCTTACTGAACTTGTCGTCTATCCACCGCACCGTCGGGTCCATCGACCGGTTGTAGAGCCAGTAGCACATGCCCAGCGCAAAGAAGTTCTTGCAGCGGTCCATGCTCTTTGCGTCGAGTCCCAGAGTTTGCAGTGCCGCGCGCGTCAGCCTCTGCAGCTCCACGGGAAACACGCGGAACTTGTCCAGCGAATTGTCTTCCAGCGGATTCGTTTTCACCTGCGCCTTGCGCAGATCCGCTTCCTCGAAACTATCGGAATTAACGATCAGGATTCCGTTAGGCTTCAGGTCTCCCACGTTGACCTTCAGCGCCGCTGGGTTCATGGCCACCAATACATCCACCGAATCTCCCGGCGTGTACACTTCGCCCGACGAGAAATTCAACTGGAAGCCGCTTACCCCCGGAATTGTGCCTGCAGGGGCGCGGATTTCCGCCGGATAGTCGGGAAACGTCGCAATGTCATTTCCGTAGAGCGCGACGGTGTTGGTGAACTGGCTTCCGGTAATCTGCATCCCGTCGCCCGAATCGCCAGCGAAGCGGATCACCGCCTGATCAATCACTTCGCGTTTTGTTTTTCCGGAAGGAACTTCCATTAAGGTAGACATTTTGACGCACATCCCCCGTTTAACCGGCTGTCGCCTCCCTCGGAGGCGCGCAGTCTTTATCGGTGAGCGGTGCGCAGTGCGGCCCGCGGGAGCAGGCGCTCCACCGCTGGCAGCCGATGACCTCAGGATAGCACACCGTCACACGCAGCGTGTGACCTCCATCACCCAGGTTCTTGGAATGGCGATCAGTTGATCAGCTAGACTTGCCAACGAATGGACCACTCAGGAAGGGAACTTCTCCAACGCCGCGCCCATCGCTCCGGTATTCTCCATGCTTTGTGGCTCAAATTGCCGTTTTACGCTGTCCATGCGGAGCAGGAAAATCCACCAGACGCTTACCGGCAGCGTCGCAAACACCAGTGAAATGGCCATCAACTGCTTCAGCGACTCGAGTTCGCTCACGAAATGCTCCGGAATAAAGAATGTCTCGAAGGGGCGGAACGCAATGAACCACAGCGAAAAACAGAGCGCCGCAGCCGCCCAAAAAAGCGCCGCCTTCCGCGCCCACGCCTTTAGCTGAAACAATCCGATTCCCGTGCGAATTCCCGAAGCGATCAGCAGAAACGGCAGAGTGGCAATCAGGAAAAATAGCAGCGGATGCGCTTCGAAGACCTTTCTACCGCGAACGTCCGCTTCGCCGTTCATCATCCCCAGGAAAAAGCTGCCCCAGACCAGCAGCGCCGTGCCGCTTCCCAAAATTGCCAGAGTCGCGGCGCAGGTAACGCCCGCGGATCGTCGTGTGGAGGTCCAGGCCGATTCGTTCATAGCCAGCCCAGAAAAGCATATCGGCCCCGCGCTGAGAAGAGTACGAAAGTAAGCGCTTTGCGCAAAATGCCACTTGACGTTCGCTTTCTTTTCGCCTAGAGTTGCTCTGGAAATCCCCGGGCCCGGTTAGAGCAGCACGATGACTTCCGCCCCTTCCTCGCAAAAGGGCGGCGCACACCGGAGAGGATTTATGGCGCTTACCAAACGGCAAAAAGAAGTTCTCGATTATCTCGTTTCGTTTGAGACCAAACACGGCTACGCCCCCAGCTTCGAGGAAATCGGCAAGGGCCTGAAGCTCACCTCGCTGGCCACCGTGCACAAGCATATCTCCACGCTTGAAAAGAAAGGTTTCATCCGCCGCGGCTACAATCAGAGCCGCTCCATTGAAATTGTCCAGTTGCCCAAGCCCGTGAAGGAGCAGGTCATCGAACGCCGCCTGCAGGAACTTCCCCTCGTCGGGCGCATCGCAGCCGGCCGTCCGCTCGAAGCCGTCGAAGAACGCGAGACTATCTCCCTGGGCGATTTTGCCCGCGGCGGCAACTCCTTCGTCCTTCAGGTGAAGGGAAATTCGATGATCGAAGATCACATCATGGACGGCGATTTCGTGGTCTGTGAACAGACGCAAGTGGCCAATGCGGGTGATATCGTGGTCGCTCTCGTCGCTGGAGAAGAAGCCACGCTCAAGCGCTTCTACCGCGAAGGCCCCGGCAAGGTGCGCCTCCAGCCCGCAAACTCGGAGATGGCTCCGATCATGGTGCCCGCGGGTGACGTCAAGATTCAGGGGCGCGTCATCGGCGTCCTGCGCAAATACTGAGGCGCTTCCGCTGGGAAAATGCGTGTCCTGCGCTAAACTGGTGGAGTAGCACTTTCCCAGCCCCGGGCAGCGCCAATTGAAGATCCATCGCTTCTCCCCATTTCGGTTGCGCTTTCGCGTCGCCGCATCTATTGTCACCTTTCTTCTTCTTGTCCAACTCCTGCTGCCCTTTCCCGGCGAAGCTTATGCAGTCCTTTCCCATCAAGCTCTGATTGATACCGTTTGGGAGACGCATCTCAAGCCGCTCCTGAAGGCTCGTTATCCTCGCGCTACGGAAGAAGAACTCAGTGCCGCACAAGCCTATGCTTACGGCGGCGCCATCGTTCAAGACCTCGGCTATTATCCGCACGGCAGCCACTTCTTCAGCGACCTCACGCATTATGTCCGCAGCGGTGATTTCGTCCTGGCACTGCTCCGGGATTCGCAAGGCATTTACCAATACGCCTTCGCTCTCGGCGCTCTCTCGCATTACGCCACGGACAACGAAGGCCACCGCCTCGGCACCAATCGCGCCGTACCTATCCTGTATCCGCCGCTGCAAAAGAAATTCGGCAACTTCGTGACTTACGAGGACGACCAACTAGCCCACGTAAAAACCGAATTCGGCTTCGACGTTCTCCAGGTCGCCCAGCAGCACTACGCTCCTTCCAGCTATCACGATTTCATCGGTTTTGAAGTCTCGCGCTCGTTGCTCGACCAGGCCTTTCAGGAAACCTATGGCATCGAATTGAAGTCCGTGCTTGCCGACGAAGAGCGCGCCCTCAATTCGTATCGCCGCGACGTCAGCAACCTCATCCCGAAAGCTACGCGCATCGCCTGGAGCCTCAAGGAGAAAGAGATTCAGGAAGACCAGCCCGGCGCCACCCGCGACCGCTTCCTCTACAACCTTTCCCGCGCCGAATATGAAAAGGAATGGGGCCCCAATTATGAGCGCCCTACCCGCGCCGAGCGCTTCGATGCGTTCCTTTACAAACTCCTGCCGAAATTCGGCCCCTTAAAGGTCCTCGAGCTGAAAACTCCCACCCCCGAAACCGAAAAAATGTTTGAAGAGAGTTTCAATGCCTCTGTGGTGGAGTACCGCCGCCTGCTTACGGCTGAACGCGAAGGAACTCTGCGCCTGCCTAACGTGAATTTCGATGTCGGCAAGGAAACCGCCGGGGGCATTTACAGGCTTAACGACGACGCTCACGCGCAGCTTCTCCATGCCCTCGCCAAAAAGAACTTCGCTTGCGTCTCTCCCGATCTTCGCGGCGAGATACTCCACTTCTTCGCCAGCAGCGAAGCCCCCTACGATATGAAGAAAGACCAAAAGGCCTGGGACCAGGTACAAACTGAATTACAGCTACTCCGGGCTGAGACGTCGGCAGGCAACCCGCCGGCTGGAAAATTATAAGAATGGGAAAATAGCTGAAGCGCTGGAGGCGACGTTTCTAGCGGGCGATCCTGAACGTGACCTCGATGGGCACAATCGCCGTCACGGCTCGGCCGTTTTCATCCAGGGCCGCCTTGAAGCGCCAGGTCTGCACGGTTTCGATGGCATTTTCGTCCAGCCCCATTCCCGCTCCCCGCACTACGCGGACATTCTGGGCGTTTCCGTCCGCGGTGATGGTCACATTCAAAATAATCGTTCCGCTAAATTTCGCCGCGCGCGCCTGCTCCGTGAAAGGAGGAGCGGGACAATATACACACGTGGGTGGGGAGACGAATTTGCCGGGAACTGCCGGTGGCGCGTTCGCATCGGCGGGCGGCAAGGAAGCGCCTGCGGACGATCCCGGTGGCGTCTCGTTCGTAATCTTGTAGTCGGATGGTATTGCAAACAACGTTTGGTCAGGTTCTTGCCGAGAGAGTTCCGTAACCTTTACCGTTTGCGTACCGTAACGCGGATCGCTGCGGGTGGTGAGCAATGCAATTTTCAGGTCGCTGGAGAACCAGGACTCTGTGACGATGGTCAACGACCGATCGTTTCCCATCGCCCCCGCCGGATAGACTTGCGTTACGCGCGTCCCTTGAACGGGGAGTCCCTCGAGGATATCGCTTCCAAGGTTCTCGCGCGTCGTCTCTGGTTTGATTGCCGCGTTGACCGGATTACTGGTGGAAGGTTGCGGGACCCACTGCCTCGCCACTTTGGTGAGAGGAAACAGATTCGTCCGCGTGTTCGTAGCGGGGTCAAAAAGCTCGATGCGCACGAGCCCTGGTTCTTCTCCTGTCGCCGGACTGGTCCAGTTCCGTCCTTCATTCCGGGTTCTCCCTCGCGAGTCGCGCGCGTCCAGGTTGTAAGTCGTGTGCGTTATCAGCGTGCCGTCAGCCAGTTGATTGGACAGCTCCAGCACCACTTTTGCCGAAAATGGTTTACCTGGGATCGCGGGGATGTGCTCGCCAGACATCCATTCGGATACGCGCCCTTCGGTGGGAGCGCTGGCAGAGCTGCCCGCAGGTGTTTGTGCAGAAGCGGAAGCGGCAAGAAGGGAGGCTGCGCAGAGCAGGAGGAGAGCCGGGAAGCGTGTCATTTGGCACCCCGCACGGGAATCGTATCCCGGAGAGCATAGCATTTTACAGACGTTCCCCACAGTGAAACCTTGGCCAGACTAGGGTAGACTGCATCCTTCATCATCTGTGATTCATCAAATCGAATAGGACGACAAATCACTTGGCCACAGCTCCGTCTACACTCTTGCTCGTGGGGGTCCCCGGCGCCGACCGGGAAGCTTTTCGTAGTTTGCTTGCCGATGCCGGATATACCGTCACGCTGGCCGACTCCAACGACGACGCGTTGCAAAAAATCCAGGGCCTTCGTCCGGATTTGCTGTTCCTGACCGTCGCGGCTTCCTGCAACGAAACCATCGCCGTTGCCAAATCGAAAAGCCCGGATACACGAGTCATCGTTCTCTCCGGCGGCACTCCCGAAGATCGCGCCCGGGCCTTTGATCTCGGGGCCGATGACGTAGTCCCGCTTCCGTGGGCCGAGGCCGACCTTCTTGCGCGTTTCCGCACGCAGCTTCGTCAGCATGCGCAGATTAAAGGTTACGAGGAAAAAACGCGTCTTGCCGAAGAAGGTTTCGGCGTTGCGCAAACCGCTTTCCAGGCGCTTGCCGTCACTGAAAAGATGACCCGCGATGCCTTTTCACTCGAGCGTATCCTGAAAATTGGCGTTCTTTCCTTGATCGGCATCGCTCTGATCATCTCCGGCATCTTTTTTCTCTTCTCACGCCGCGCCGATAAGGAAACGCGCCGCGCCTACAGCGTTGTCGCGCAGCTCGAACGCAGCGTGCAGAGCGAAACGCAACTGTTGGCCTCCGCACGCAAGCTTCGCGACGATCCCGCCAATAAGGACCTCCTGCAGCAGAAAGAACAGCTACAGCAGCAGACCGAAGAGCTCAAACAAAAGCTCGCCACCCAGAGCGGCCAGCCTTCCGACGATCTTCGGCGTCAACTTGCCGAAACCACCAGCCGCCTGGCCAAAATTGAAGGGGATTCCCAGGCCGCCGAAAACGTCATCCGCGAATACGCTCCCAGCGTCGGGCTTATCCACGTCTCGGTTGCCTTTAATGAGAAGAGTTCCGGGCGCCGCCTCCGCTACGGCGGCATTGATGCCGATGGCTCACCTTTGAAAGATAGCGACGGGAATCCCGTCTACACCACGGAAGGACGCGCTCCTGAGGTTCGCGCTGATTTCTTTGGGACCGGCTTTATCGTCGGGGAAGGCAAAATCCTCACCAACCATCACGTCGCACAGCCCTGGTGGCAGAACGAGGAACTCGCCGGCGCCACCCAGCAAGGGCTCGAACCCGTCATCGCCGAAATGACAATTTTTTTTCCGAACGAAGTCAACGGGATTCCCGTCAGCATCTCGCAGATTTCCCAGGATGCCGATCTCGCCCTTCTCCACGGTGACCTTTCCGAACTCCATCGGCCCATCTTGAGGCTCGACGCTTCCAAGGAGGCTGCCGTCAGTGGCCAGGCGCTGATCAGCGTCGGCTATGCCACCGGTATCGACGCCATCCTGGCCCGCGCGGGGGACAAAGCCGTCGAAGAGATCGTCAAAATCAGTGCCGGCGAACCAAAGCTCATCCTCGCCGAGCTTTCCAAGCGCAAGCTGATTCGCCCACTGGTCACCCAGGGCCACGTCGGCGACGTGCTCGCCGACAAAATTGTCTACGACGCGCAAACCACTTCCGGCGGCTCCGGCGGACCGCTTCTCAACCAACAGGGCGGCGTTATCGGCGTCACCTTCGCCATCGTCAAAGGGTTTGGCGGTTCCAACTTCGGCGTCCCCATCCGGTACGCCCTTCCGCTGGTCAAAAAGTAGCAGCAGTCTTCAACCGGCCCGGAATAAGGCGGGCTTTAAAGAGAAGAGCTCACCACGGAGTTAGCCGGGACAAGCAGAGGGAACGGAGAAGCCTTCACCACAAAAATTTCACTGCCAGCCATCCAAATTTTCCTCCTCTCTCCTCGCCTTCCCATGCCAAAATATAAAATTTCGCATGCACCTATTTGCCGTTTAGATTGGTTCTCTTGAAAAAACATCGCCCCATCCGCAAACTGCTCGCCGCCAACCGCAGCGAAATCGCCATCCGCATCTTCCGCGCGGCCAATGAACTCGGCCTGCGCACCGTCGCCGTCTACTCCCAGGAAGATCGCCTCGCCCTGCACCGCTTCAAAGCCGACGAAGCTTACCGCGTCGGCATCGGTAAAGGCCCCGTCGAAGCGTATCTCGACATCCCCGGCATTCTTAGTGTCGCCAAAGCGCACGATGTGGATGCCATCCATCCCGGTTACGGCTTCCTCGCCGAAAATCCCGCGCTCGCCCGTGCCTGCGCCAAGGCAGGAATTACGTTTGTGGGTCCCACGCCGGAGCTCCTTGAACTTCTCGGCGACAAAACCGCGGCGCGCCGCCTCGCCGCTTCCGCGGGCGTGCCCACTCTCCCGGGAACGGAAAATCCGGTCTCTTCTCCTGCCGAAGCCCTGAAAATCGCCGCCAAGATCGGGTATCCCGTCATCGTCAAGGCCGCGATGGGCGGCGGTGGACGCGGCATGCGCGTGGTTCACGACGAATCGCAACTCCTTGCCCGCCTCGAAGAAGCGCAAGGAGAAGCGAAGTCCGCCTTTGGCGATGCTTCCGTTTTCCTCGAAAAATTCCTTCCCCGCGCCAAACACATCGAAGTGCAAATCCTCGCCGACGAGCACGGCAATCTGGTCCATCTCTACGAGCGCGACTGTTCGGTGCAGCGCCGCCACCAAAAAGTCGTCGAGGTCGCTCCCGCCGTCAATCTTCCCGAGCGCATCCGCGCGGAAATCTGCGCCGCAGCCGTGCAAATCACGCGCACCGCGAACTACCGCAACGCCGGCACCGTCGAATTTCTTTACGACGTGGATTCGCACAACTGGTATTTCATCGAGGTCAACCCGCGTGTCCAGGTCGAACACACGGTCACGGAAATGGTCACGGGCATTGACATCGTGCGTTCGCAAATTCTTATCGCCCAGGGACACAGACTGCACGATGCGCCGCTCTCTCTTCCCGCACAGGAAAAAATTCCGCTCTATGGCGCCGCCTTGCAATGCCGCGTGACGACCGAAGATCCCTCGAAGAATTTCGCGCCCGACTACGGCAAAATCTCCACCTATCGTTCTCCCGCGGGTTTCGGCATTCGGCTTGACGGCGGCACCGCCTACGCGGGCGCAGTGCTTGCTGCCTATTACGATTCGCTGCTGGTGAAAGTCACCGCCTGGGGCATCACGCTCAACGAAGCTTGCCAGCGCATGGATCGCGCCCTCCGGGAATTCCGCATCCGGGGCGTAAAAACCAACATTCCTTTCGTGGAAAACGTCGTCAACCACCCGAAATTCCGCGCCGGCGAAGTCACCACCAGTTTTCTCGACGAATCCCCGGAACTCTTCCACTTCTCGGGCCGCGCCGACCGCGCCACGAAACTTCTTTCCTATCTTGGAGACGTCATTCTCAATGGGAATCCCGAGGTAAAAGGGAAGAAGCTCCCGGAAAAAATCGAACCCGCCGCTATCCCTGCCGCGCCTGGTATCGCCCCGCCTCCCGGCACTCGCCAGCTTCTGCAAAAGCTGGGACCGAAAAAATTCGCCGCCTGGGCCCGCAAGGAAAAACGCCTGCTCCTTACGGACACCACCTTCCGCGACGCCCACCAGTCGCTCATGGCCACGCGCGTCCGTACCTTCGATCTTTTGGCCACTGCCGATGCCGTCGCGCAGCGGCTTCCCGGTCTTTTCAGCCTCGAAATGTGGGGCGGCGCCACTTTCGACACTTCCATGCGCTTCCTCCACGAGGATCCCTGGCAGCGTCTCCGCGAACTCCGCCAACGCATTCCGAATATCTGTTTCCAGATGCTCCTCCGCGGCGCCAACGCCGTCGGCTACACCTCGTATCCGGACAATGTTGTCCAGCGCTTCGTCCAGGAATCCCATCGCCAGGGCATGGATATCTTCCGCATCTTCGATTCGCTGAATTCCGTCGAAAACATGCGCGTTTCCATTGACGCTGTTCTGGAAACCGGCGCCGTTTGCGAGCCTGCCATCTGCTACACCGGCGATATCCTCGACAAATCGCGCCCGAAATATTCGCTGAAATATTACGTGGACATGGCCAAGCAGCTCGAAAAGCTCGGCGCGCATTTTCTTGCCATAAAAGACATGGCCGGCCTTTGCAAACCTTACGCCGCTTTCACGCTGGTCAAAGCCCTTCGCGAAGAGATCGGCATACCTATCCACTTCCACACGCACGATACCAGCGGCCTGAACGCGGCTTCACTGCTGAAAGCCGCTGACGCCGGCGTGGACGCGGCTGACGCCGCGGTCGCTTCGATGAGTGGCGGCACCAGCCAGCCGAATCTCAACGCCATTGTTGAGTCGCTGAAAAACACGCCACGCGCATCGGGACTCGACACCGCCGCTCTGAACGAGTGTTCGGATTACTGGGAAACCGTTCGCACCTACTACACGCCCTTCGACTCCGGCCCCAGGTCCGGCTCCGCGCGGCTCTACGAACACGAAATTCCCGGCGGGCAGTTCACCAATCTCCGCGAACAAGCCACGGCCATGGGCCTCGGCCATCGCTGGCGCGAAGTCGAAACCACCTACGCCGAAGTCAACCAGCTCTTCGGCGACATTGTCAAAGTCACGCCCTCCAGCAAGGTTGTTGGCGATATGGCGCTCTTTCTCCTTGCCAACGAAATGAAGCCCGCTGATCTTCTCGCTCTTTCCGAGGATAACGACATTTCTTTCCCAAACTCCGTCGTCGAGATGTTCTCGGGCGCGCTCGGGGTCCCTCCGGGTGGCTGGCCCAAAAAATTGCAGCGCATCATTCTCCGCGGGCAGCCCCCGCTCAAGGGGCGTCCCAGCGCGAATCTGCCGGGAGCTGATTTTGCTGCGGTGCAATCCGAGCTGCAGCAAAAGGTGGGCCATCCCGTTACGCCAGACGCGATCCTCAGCTACCTTCTCTATCCGGACGTTTTTCTCAAATTCGATAAGTTCCGCCAGAGCTATTCCGACGTCGGCGCGCTTCCCACGCCCGCTTTCTTCTACGGACTGCAACCCGGTGAAGAGGTCACCGTCGAAATCGAATCCGGCAAAACGATGATCGTGAAGTTCCTCACCGTCGGCGAAGCCCATCCCGACGGCACGCGCACGCTCTTCTTCGAACTGAACGGCCAGCCTCGCGAAGTTACCGTCCGTGACAAATCGCTCCGCGTCGTCGAGCGCGCCCATCCCAAAGCGAATCCCGAAGATCCCGGCCACGTCGGCGCTCCCACTGCAGGACTGGTCAGCAGCATCGCCGTGCCGATTAACCATCCCGTCGAACGGGGTGCTAAACTTCTCACACTGGAAGCCATGAAGATGCAATCGAACATCTACGCGCCCATCGCCGGGCGTGTCACGAAACTTCTCGTCACACCCGGCCAGCACGTGGAAGCCAAGGATCTTCTGGTCGTCATCGCTCCGTGAGCGGCCCAAACCTCATCAAACATGAGCAGTATCCCTCGCGCTTCCTGCGCAATCGCCGCGACCTGATCGTCTATCTTCCGCCTGGTTACCATGCGCAGCACGGCCGCGCCTATCCGGTCCTTTATCTTCACGATGGCCAGAATCTTTTCGACGGCGCCACTTCCTTCATACCCGGCCAGGATTGGCACGTTGGCCATACTGCTGACGCCGCCATCTACGAAGGCCGCGTTGAGCCGCTGATCATTGTCGGCATCTATAACGCCGGCAAACAGCGCCTCGGCGAATACACGCCCACGCGCGCGCCCAAGCTGGGCGGTGGCCGCGCCAACCGCTACGCCAAGTTTTTGCTGGAAGAGGTGCGCCCCTTTGTCGAACGCCAGTACCGCATCGCCTCCGGCGTTGAACGCACCGGTATCGGTGGATCTTCTCTTGGCGGACTTGTCTCGCTTTACGTAGGGCTGAAAATGCCGCAAATCTTCGGCCGCATTGCCGCGCTTTCGCCTTCTGTCTGGTGGAACGAACGCGTCATTCTACGTTTTGCTTCCACCGCGCGCGCTCTGCCGCATCCCCGCATCTGGCTCGATGCCGGCACGCGCGAAGGCGGCCGCACGGTCGAAGACGTCGAGCGCTTCCGCGACGTCCTCCTGCAAAAAGGCTGGCAACTCGAACACGACCTTCACTACGAACGCGTCGAAGGCGCCGAACACAACGAACTCGCCTGGGCGCGGCGGGTCGCCCCATTTTTGCAATTTTTGTTTCCAGCGCGGTAGTTATGGGTTGCGTCTAATGGTCCGTCTGTAGCGGAAAATTCCGGAAACGGCTAGCAGAAAGGCAAATGCTGACGGTAAGAGGACCCGATGAGAAGGATTGGAGGCGGCTGATAGCACGAGCGGAACCATTAGACGCGTGAACAGCAACGCCATTAACATGCAGAATGAAGCGGCACCGATGGCCACCAAATAAGCTAGAGGGTGCCTCGAAACAAAAAGCGATCCGAGTTCTTTCCCCGAATTCTTCATGACAGCACTATCATGGGCGTGCCCTCGGGGTGTGTCAATGGCCGAGAGTCGCTAAGGAAGTAATCCAATTCCCCTCAAAACCCGCCCAAATCCATATATAATCCGCGCTTCACATGACCACGCGGCCCACCTCGATCCTCTGCGTCTCCTCCTATGAAAAAGGACAGGAGTTCCTCCGCGCCTGCAAGGCCATGGGTTGCACCGTTTACCTGCTCACCGTGGAAAAACTCCGCAACGCCTCCTGGCCCCGCGAATCCATCGACGAAATGTTCTTCATGCCGGAAGAACTCCCCATCCGGGATATGCTGCACGCCGTCAGTTACGCGGCGCGCAGCCGCCATATCGACCGCGTGGTTGCCCTCGACGAGTTCGACCTCGAAAACGTCGCGGCGATTCGAGAACATCTACGCCTTCCCGGCATGGGCCTTAGCACGGTCCACTATTTCCGGGACAAGCTCGCCATGCGCACCAAGGCACGCGAAGCCGATATCCTTGTCCCGGATTTCATCAAGATCGTGAATTACGACGACCTTCGCGAATTCATGAACTTCGTTCCCTCGCCGTGGCTGCTAAAGCCCCGCGCGCAGGCCTCCGGCATCGGCATGAAAAAGATTCAGCGCAGCGAAGAACTCTGGCCCTGGCTCGATCAGCTTGGTGATAACCAGTCCGACTATCTCCTCGAGCAATTCATCCCCGGCAGTGTCTTCCACGTGGATGGCGTCGTTTCCGAGAAAGAGGTCCAGTTCGCCGAAGCCCACGCCTACGGCTCACCGCCGCTCGATGTCTCGCATCACGGCGGCGTCTTCACCACGCGCACCCTGCCGCGCGATTCCGCCGACGTACGCACGTTAAAGGAAATCCACGCCAAGCTCGTGGACGGGCTTGGCCTGATGCGCGGCGTCACACACACGGAATTTCTCAAGGCCCACGCCGATAATCGCTTCTACTTCCTCGAAATCGCCGCGCGCATCGGCGGGGCTTACATCTCCAACGTCGTCGAAGCTGCCACGGGTATCAATCTCTGGCGGGAATGGGCCTATCTCGAAGTTGGGGCAGGGAATCAGCCTTACCAGCTTCAGCAAACCCGCGAGGATTATGCTGGCGTGATCATCTCCCTTGCCCGCCAGCAGGAGCCGGACACTTCCTCATTCGACGATCCGGAAATCGTCTACCGCATTCCCAAATTCCACCACGCCGGCTTTGTCCTCAAGTCCCCGTCCGCGCAGCGCATTGAGGAACTTCTCGCCTTGTACACCCGGCGCTTCGTCACCGACTTCATGGCCTCGCAACCCGTTCCCGACAAACCCACCTCGTGACTCTGATCCTCGGCTTTCGCCTCCGCTTCCCCATCCCTGAAGTACACTCCCGACCCTGCCCTTCCGTCTAGTTACTTTCAAGCACCCGCCTGGCATACTCTGTTTGCTGCGCGCCCTCCCGCGGTCTATCTTTTGCTTACCCCGGGCCGGAAATCTGCGTGGGGCGTGCTATCCCTTTGGGAGGACCGATGTGGGGTAACAAAAAACCGGATACGCCGCAAGCCGCGCAACCGGAATCCAAAAATTTTCCAGTGAATCCGCCGGCGCCGAAGGCCGCTCCGGCTACTACTTGGGAGGGAACAAACGCAATGAGTACAGATGCTATGCGTCCTTTGGGAGCTACCGCCGACCGCGCCACGGCACGCCTCGGTCCGAGCCTCCACATCAAGGGCGAAATTTCCGGTAATGAAGACCTGCTTCTGGAGGGGTCCGTCGAGGGTCTCGTGCAGCTCGACGAGCGCAAACTCACCGTTGGCGCCACCGCCAAGCTCACCGCGGACATTATCGCGCGCGAAGTTGTGGTCTACGGCACGGTGAAGGGCAATCTCCGCGCCAAGGACCGCATCGAAATCAAGAAGGACGGCTCGGTCAACGGCGACCTCACCACCGCGCGCATCATGATCGAGGACGGCGCGTATTTCAAAGGCTCCATCGAAATCGACAAGTCCGGCGAAAAGGAATCCGGCGCCGGGTCGTTCTCCCGCACGGCGTCCGCTCCGGCCGCTGCCGGCGTCGGTCCCAAGACCATCTAAGTTTCACGGTTCTCGCAAATTCTCCCAAGTACGGCGGCCTTCAACGGCCGCCGTTTTTTTTGCACGGCGGGGCACGGCTGGCAATCCCGCCCGAGCTATCATCCGGAAGTACGCGCTTTTTTTGCAGGGCGAGGGGTCCGGTTGCCGCTTCCAATCTGCCCACGCCGTAATTCCCATTTCGCCAGCTTGCCGTTAGCGATATTTAATAACTTGACATATATAAGACTAATAGTTATGGTGTCCCCGGTTGTCCTCTTCCCAGAGGGGTGAGTTACCGGCCGGTCTCCCCGTGAGCCGGCCGGATTCACTCAACTCCTTCCTGGCAGCTTGGGAGTTTTTTCATGTGGGCGGGCGCTCGCGGCACGGTTCTCTTTTTCGGCGCCTTACTGATCTTCGCGGAGGGTTGCGGGGGTGGTGGAGGAGGTGGGACTCAATCGCCTCCTCCGCAACCAGATTTCTCGATCGCGTTGTCCTCGTCCTCGGTCTCGCTCACTCAGGGCAATTCCAGCTCGCCCGTTACTATCTCCATCAATGCGCTCAACGGATTCACCGGCGCCGTTCAGATCACGCTCTCCGGGATTCCCTCCAGCGTCACCAGTTCTCCTGCCAGCCCGCTTTCCATTCCCGCCGGCCAATCCGCATCCGTTATTTTCGGGGCCGCCGCCAATTCGCCCACGGGACAATTCAATCTCACCGCGAAAGGCACCAGCGGTTCGCTCTCGCACTCCGCGCCACTTTCGCTCTCCATCCAGGCCAGCATAGCTTCGAATCTTTCCCGCTCCGTCTTTCTCCGCAATGATTCGGTCCCGGCCGTAGACACACCTCCCGGCGAGCCGCCCCGCCGTGAGGTGGTCTACGATTCCGCCCACTCCCGCTTCTTTGTCGCCAACCCCGCTATGAATCGCGTCGAGGTCTACTCTGACCCGCTGCCTGTGCTCATTTCCATGATGGATGTCCCCGGCGCCTCCAGTGTCGATCTCTCCGCGGACGGTTCCACGCTCTGGGTCGGCACCCGCACGGAAGAACTCCTTGCCGTCTCCACCTCGAGCCTCCACATCTCCGCTCGCTTTCCTATCGCCGGCCTCACGCCTATCCCTGGCGCCGTCTTCATCCGTCCCACCGAGGCCCTTGCGCTTTCCAGCGGAAAACTCGCACTCCGTTTTCGGCAATCTTCCGCCAGCGAATCGCTCCTCGCGCTGTGGGACCCTTCTTCGAACACCGCGACCAATCTCACTCCATCCGCTCCGGCCGCTTTTCAAAACGGACTCGGCGTTATGGCGCGCTCCAGTGACCATGCGCACTTGTTTGCCGCTGCCAACGACTCGAGTGGCGAAGTGGTTCTCTTCGATTCCAACGCCAACGTGGTTGCCGGCCCGCAATCCATCGGCGCCGGAACCGTACTTGCCGTTGCCGCAAACTCCAACGGCACACAATTTGCCGTGCTCCTCAACGCCAATGGCGCGCAACAAGTTCTCTTGCTCAGTGCGCAGCTCACGGTGATCGCATCCTACCCCGCCAGCAACGCTACGAGCGTTGTCTTCTCTCCGGCCGGACAATCGCTCTATGTATCCGAAGCGCTCGGCAACGGACGCGTCATCACCGCCCTCGCCGCCAGCAATCTCCAGAAAATCGGCCAGCTCCCGGACGCAGCCGTGCAGTGTGTTCCAACAATGCTCGAAGACGCCGACTCTTCCGCGTTCCTTCTTGGTCTCGGCAATCGGGGTATTGCCTCGCTCGATGTCTCATCACCCGGCGCACTCTCGGCTCCCGCTCCGATCTTTGCCAGCGCACCCGCCGCTTCGCCCGCCGAAGGCCCGGGTGCCGGCGGGACGTCTGTCACGCTCACTGGCACGAACTTTCCCCCCAGCGCGCAAATCCGCTTCGGTTCACAGACGCCGCTCAACGCGACGGTCTCCGGCTCGACACAACTCCAAGTTACTTCTCCGGCCAGCGCCGTCAGCGGTCCCATGAATCTCGTCGCCTATTTTTCGAACGGATGGCTTGCGGTTGCGCCCGACGCCTTCAGCTACGGTCCCACGGTGCAGGAGATTTTTCCGAACGCCGGTTCTTCCTCCGGCGGCGACACCGTTTATCTCCTGGGCCACGGTTTCGGCACCAATGCCGGCAGCATCACCGTCAAAATAGGAGGCCAGTCCGCCAGCATCCAGAAAGTGGAGGCCCTCCCAACCATCGCTCCCGCGCTCGGTCTTGATTCCACCTATCCTTTTCCTATCGAACGCATCACGCTCACCACTCCTTCCGGCACCGCGGGCAAAGCTGATATTTTTCTCACTACGCCCGCCGGCTCTGCAACGCTCTCCAAGTCCTTTCAATACCTCGCCGCCCGGCAAACCTTCCCCAATCCCAGCCTCTACAAATTTATCGCCTACGATCAGAGCCGCCAGCGGTTGTATCTCTCCGCCACCGATCACGTGGATGTTTTTGACCTTTCCGCCCAGGTCTTCCGCTCACCTATTGAGCCGCCGCCCAACGGCCCGCCGCCTGACGCCGGGCTGCGCGGTATGGCGCTCACGCCCGACAACACGCAACTCATCGTCGCCGACTTCGGCGCGCAAAACGTCTATCTAATCGATCCTGATGGCGCGGCCTACAACGGCTCGCACGTATTTGTTGGCGGGGTCTCCGGTTACCTCAACTCTGGACCTTCGCGCGTGGCCGCTACCAGCGCGCAAACGGTTTTCGTCGGCCTCAGCGGCGAAGGAGGCGCCGCCAGCGCATGCAACAACTGCCTCGGCCAGATGAATCTCACCGCGTTTCCCCCTACTTACGAACCTGCTCCGCAACCCGAAGTCACGTCCATCACCGGTGCGCCCCTGCTGCAGGCCGATCAGGCCGGCGATTCCGTTTATCTTGCCTTCAGCTCCGCTCCCGGCGGACCACTTGCTTCCTGGTCCGCTTCCGCCCCCAACTCCTTTACAATCTCCACGGCGAAAGATCTCTCTTCCGATCTTTCCTCCGCCGCTTCCGGCGCCATGTTTGCCGTGCGTTCCAGCAACACCACCGAACTTCGCGATTCTTCGCTTGTCCTGACCGCTTCTCCGACTTCCGCCGAACTCCAAAACATTCCCGATCGCGTAGCCGTTCCCGGCATCGCGCTGCATCCTTCCGGAGCGCTCGTCTATGAACCCTGGCTGGACGGCCCACCGCCCGCTGCGCCTCCCACAACCGGCATTCACGGAGGCGTGGATATCCGCGACGCACACAGCGGGCGCCTCCGCCTGCGCGTTTACCTGCCCGAGCCCTTTGCTATGTTGAATACGGATGTGGATGGACTACACGGCGCCTTCCTGACCGTGGATGAAAAAGGTCAGCGCCTGTTTGCTCTAACAACGTCCGGCCTCACCGTGCTGAAACTCGCTGGCGTTCCGCTCGGCATCGGCACGCTCACTCCCGCCCGGGGGCCTTCTGGCGGCGGCACTGCTGTGACGCTCAGTGGCAGCGGCTTCCAATCCGGACTGACCGCCACTCTCGGCGGCAAATCCCTCACCGTCTCTTTCAAGGACATAAACACGCTCACCTTCACCACGCCTGCGCTGAACTCCGGCGCACAAGAACTCGTTCTCACCAACCCCGACGGTGAGACCGTCTCCCTTGACGCCGCCTTCCTCGCCCAGTAGCGATGACATTCACGGCGGCATGTCCACTCAGGTGGCATAGCCATTGCTGGCTGTGCTCATCAACGCGGGTCGCACTTTAGGTGATAGAGGCACTTCTGCCCTTGCTCTTTTTCTTCGAGCCACGGAACGCGGGCACAAGATCGGCTTTTTGTCACGCTCGCAAATAATCCGCCCGCCAGTTCTTCACCAATAACTTGATCGCCTTCGTCTTCTCGATCTTCTCGTTGAGCACCTTCCGCGCCAGCTCCGGCAATTCCGCATCGCTTGCGAAGCGTAACCCAACCAACTGCCCCACCGAAAACTCTTCAATGCGTCCCTGCAAGTCCGCTGGCAGCAACCGCTCCATGCGCAACCGTTCCTCCAGCCGGATCACTCTGTTTTGTACTGTCAGCGCAAAAACGCGCGCCAGGAACATCAGCATCACCAGCGCCAGCGCCGTCAGCACATCTACGACTCCGCCAAACGAAAGTCCACGGTGAATCAGCCGGGCGATCGAATTGCCGAAATTCAACAGCAGCACCGGCATCACGAAAAAATGAAACGCCGGTACCCACTTCACGTGATTCGAGTAATTCTGTTCCGCCATTTCCGTCTCCTCCGTTAATCAAGAAGTCAAAAACCCATACTGACCTTCCGGCCAGTTATCAACTCGCCCCACACGCCTTCATCTGCGCCGCATCTCTTCTCCACAAGCGCAGAATCAGCAAATGGCCGCGGAAGACCGCGCCCGGAGGTCGTTATGTCCAATCTCAGCTTCGCCCGCATCATGTACGGTACATCGCAGCAGCAGCCTTCCTACGCTGCGCTGCCTCTGTCCAATTCTCCCGCGCAGCTTTCCGTCACCTCCAACAATGCGCAGCCTGCCCCCACGCCAGCCACTTCCGGCGAGAGCCTCCTTCACAAAGCCTGGCACGTCCTCACCCGCCACAACTAGTCTTCCTCATTTCTTTATTTCTTTACTTCGTTATCTCGTTCTTAAATACCGCTCCACCCTTCATCACAAACTGCACCTTCTTCAACTCCGCCACATCCTGTAGCGGATCCCCGCTCACCGCCACCACGTCCGCAAACGCGCCCGCGGCCACCACGCCCAAATCGCCTTTGCGTTCCAGCATCTCCGCCGGCCGCGCGGTCGCCGCCTGGATCGCCGCCATCGGGCTCAACCCAAACTTCACCATATAGGTAAACTCCTCCGCGATCGGCTCCTGCCAGGGAATCCCTCCTATATCCGTTCCAAACACAATTTTCAGATTTGCTTTCACCGCCTTGCGGAATGTCGCCTCATGCACGCTCGCCCGCGCGCGGTCGCGCACGCCCTCCGGCGTATTTTCCGGCGCCCAGTCGCCGTAATACACCCAGATTGTCGGGCAATACCATGTCCCTTGCCGCGCCATCTGCGCGATCTGTGCGTCGGTTATCTCCAGCCCGTGCTCGATCGAATCGCATCCGCCATCCAGCGCCCGCTGCAGTCCTTCGCCGTTGTAGGCGTGGCACGCCACTTTCTTTCCCCATCCATGCGCTTCGTCCACAATCGCGCGCAACTCCTCCACCGTCAGCGTCGGCTGAGACACAAGTCGCCCTTGCTTGTCCGTCCACGACCGGTGCGTCATATAGACCTTCAGCCAGTCCGCGCCATGGTCCAGTTGTTCTCGCGCCGCCTTGCGCGCCTCCACGGGGCCATCCACAATCTGCACGCCCTTCGGCATCACCAATTCCGGCGCGTAGCCTTCCAGTGAGTATCCGCCGGTGGTGGAGATCCCGCGCGTCGAAGCAAACACGCGTGGCCCGGGAATCGTACCCTCCTCAATCGCTTCCTTGATTCCAATATCGCCGTAACCCGCGCCTTCCGTCTCCACGTCGCGAATTGTTGTGAACCCTTGCTCCAGCGCTCGCCGCGCCGCATAGGTAGCCCGCGCCGCCCGCAAAGCGGCAGGCGCCTTCAAGATATTCGCGTCGTACCCGCCTTTCGCCGGGTCCTCACCCCACAAAAACAGATGCGTGTGCGAATCAATCAGTCCCGGCAGCACCGTTGCATTTGAGAGATCAAGTACATTTGCTCCCGCGGGAATCGCCGACGTCCCATCGGTCACCTTTTCGATTCGCTCGCCGCGCACAAAAATCAGCTGATTCTTTCGTGGCGCATCGCTCTGGCCATCAATCAGCGTCCCTGCCCGAATCACTGTCACCACCTCATTCTTTTGCCCTTGTGCATGCACACTCATTGCCCACAGCAACACGAACACAATCCCCCTGCGCTTCATAGCATCTCCCTCCGCACAAGATGTATCTTGAAAAACCGTCCGGGTGTCAACTCGGCTCAGCGCTCAGAGCCCCTCTTCGGTTCACGGAACACGAACCACGGGCCACAGCCTTTACGTTCCCAGCAAATTTCCCTGAATCCTGTTAAAGCCGTTTTCCCCGGCCCACAAAGTCAACGGCACAGCCGCCAGATCATCCACCATGGGCACGGCGTTCCCATCTTTGGTCAAATCCACGGTTCGCAAGAAGTGCTTGCACGTCTCGCAGCACTCCATTCGCAAATGCGGCAACTGCTCCGCCACGAACACGGGTAATTTTTTTTCGTCCACTTCGCCGCAGTGTGCGCACAAAAGCCGGCGGAACTCCCATTCCAGCGAGCAGAAGGAACAAACCAGGAACCGCTTCCCGCCATCTCCCTCCGGCCGCAGCACGCCGAGCAGCGGCAGGGCATTGCACCGTGGACACCGGCACACCGTCATCAGGGGAGCCGGCGGCAGCATCGCGCCGGTCACAAACTCCGCATACGGCTGCAACATCACCCGGGCAAGAAAAAATCCCAGCGATTTCCGCATTCCCTCATCTGTATTGAGTTCTTCCCGCTCCAATAGTCCTGTCTTCCAGAACTCCTGCAAAATCTGCCCCTGCCGCGCGCATCCCTTGGCGCGCATCGCCCGCGCCGCATTCGTCAGAGCCCCCGGCCCATGCTGCTCCACAACGTCCAGCAGTTTCCCGAACGCCCCCAGGACCACGTCCAGATGCAATTCCGAACGCAAATCGCCGCCCGTGGGCACAACTGCCCGCTTACCCCAAGCTTTGGGGAGCCCCTCGTAATATTCTTTCTGGAATTTGGCAAGCTCGCCGTAAAAGGAGAGAATCTCTTTCGCCGCGAACTCGCTACGCCCGGAAAGCAGCTCCGCGCGTTCCATCCGCGAGCGATAATTCACTTTCCCGGCCGCAAGCAGCGTCATTTCTGGTTTTCGGTTTCCCCGACGATCTCTTTATACCAGCCCGGGTGATAGCGCTTCGCGAATGCCAGCGAAACATCCCCGCGGATGACGCTGCCGAACGCCCCGCGTTCCGCGAACACGCCCATGTAAATGTGAATCATGAAATTGCCAATCAGCAGCAGCGCCGTTCCTGCGTGCACCACCACGGAAATGTAGCGCAGCCACCGCAAGTTCCAGGGAATCGACTCGGTGAACCACAGCACGCATCCCGAGGCCAGCAGCAGAATCGCGCCGCCAAAAAAGCTCCAGAACAATAGCTTCTGGCCTGCGTTATACCGCCCCGCCGGCGGCATCTTCTCGTCCTGGTTGGTGATGTAATATCGCAGCGACGCCCACCACTCCTTATCCACCTGCTCGAAATTCATCTGCGTGGACCACAGCGTGAACATGTAGCAAACGGCCACGAAAAACACCAAGCCGATCCATGGGTGCAGCATCCGCGAAAGTTCCGGCCCGCCCAGCACCGTGGCGATCCAGAACAGCCACGGCGACCAGAATGCCAGCCCGGTCAACATCAAGTAGATAAACGACCCCGCCGCGATCCAGTGGTTCAACCGCTCCTTGAAGCTGTAGCGCAGGATGTGGTCGTGAGGGATTACCTGCTCGGGGTGATATCCGATCATTCCTCTTGGCTTCATACTTCCCCCTTCGGAGCCAGATCCTCTTCCTCACGCGCTTTCGGACCATACTTCAAGTAGTGCGCAAACAATCCAATCAATCCGCCCACCATCGCCAGATTTCCCAGCCACTTCAGCGGATGCTTCCAGAATTTCACCGCCAGCGGAATCGACGGATTGCCCGGCAGCCCGCCATAAAGCTCCGGCTGTGTAGCGTCGTGCAGCACGTAAATGACGCCCGTGCCGCCCACGCCCGGGGGGTCATAGACGCCCGCCTTGTCGAAGCCATAGTGATCCCGCAACTGCTTTGCGCGTTTCTCGGCGAGATCCTTCATGTCTTCCTTGCTGCCAAAATGCAGGCAGCCCGTCGGGCAGGACTTGATGCACGCCGGCTCCAGCCCTTCGCCGACGCGGTCCGCGCACAGCGAGCACTTATAAACACGCTTGGTCACGCTGTTGAGCTTGGGAATATTGAAAGGGCAACCCGTGATGCAATAGCCGCACCCGATGCAATTGGCCTGCTGAAAATCCACAATGCCATTGGAGTACTGCACGATCGCGCCATCCGAGGGGCAGGCCTCCAGGCAGCCCGGCTCCGCGCAGTGCATGCACTGGTGCTTGCGCATCAGCCACTGGAGCGTGCCGTCTTCCCGCTCGTGTTCGTTGAAGAGGATCAGGTTCCAGTAGTTCCACCGCGTTTCCGGCATGGTCTGGTGAGTGTTGTCGAAGGTGGTGGGTGAAAACGGCATGTCGTTCCATTCCACGCAGGCCACTTCGCAGGCCTTGCAGCCGATGCACGTGGTCGTATCCACCAGTTTGCACACGGTGTATTGCCGCTGCGTGTCTTGTCCCGGGACCGTTCCCGAGTGCGCCGACATTTTTTGAATGCGTAGTGTCGCTTGGCTCATGGCGGCTCTCCTACGCTTTCTCGACTTTCACCAGGAAGCCCTTGAACTCTGGTGTGTAGGAATTAGGATCGATCGCGGTGGGCGAGAGCAGGTTTGCCAGCGTTCGGGCATCCTTGCCCGCGTCCTCCTGGATTCCGCGGAACCCCTGGTGGATGGGGAAGCCGATCTGATAGACCTTCTTGCCGTCGATCATCATCGGCTTGATGCGTTTCGTCACCATCGCTTTTGCGATGTACGTTCCCCGGATGCTGGAGACCTTGATCGTGTCGCCCCCGGCGATGCCGAGTTCCTGAGCCATCTCCCTGGAAATCTCGACGAACGGCTCGGGAATCAACTGCACGTTCATCGGATTGTTTTTCGTCCAGTAGTGATAGTGCTCGGTCAGCCGGTAGGTGGTGCACACCACCGTAAAGCCATCCTGCGGCGTTGCGTATTTGTCTTCCGGGGATTTGAAGCGCTTCGCCACCGGATTGTGCGTCTGCTTGGGATACAAAACGTTCCCGGAAGGGCTTTCCACGGGTTCGTAGAAGGCCGGGAATGGCCCGTCATTGAACGCGCCCAGCGGCCCAAAGATTCTGCCGACGCCTTCCGGATTCATGATGAACGGCCCCATGTGATCCTTCGGTTTCGAATCGGCCTTGAAATCGGGCACGTCGTTGCCCACCCATTTTTGCGCCGCTTCGCTCCACCAGACTTGTGCGCGCGATGCATCCCACGGCTTCCCGTCCACGTCGCACGAGGCCCGGTTATAGAGCACGCGCCGGTTCGCCGGCCAGGACCAGCCCCATCCCGGGTGCACGCCCATGCCCGATGGATCGGCGGGATCCCGCCGCGCCGTCTGATTGCCCGCTTCCGTAAAGGCGCCGGAGTAGATCCAGTTGCCGCACGCGGTGGTGCCGTCGTCCTTCAGCCAGGCAAATCCCGGCAACTGCTGGCCCATCTTGATCTGCTGCTTGGTCGCGGGATCTTCCAGATCCGCCAACGCCTTCCCGTTGAGTTCCTTCAACACTTCAGCGAGGGGCGGGTTCGACGGGACACTGTAATTCCACGTCAGGTTCAGGATCGGATCCGGAAACTTGCCGCCTTCCACTTTGTACAGCTCGCGGATCTTCAGGAATATTTGCGCCACAATCTGCTGATCCAGCCGGCAATCTCCCGGTGTCGGCACTGCCGCATTCTTCCACAGCAGCCAGCGCGCCGAGTTCGTGAAACTTCCATCCTTTTCCGCAAATCCAGCGCAGGGCAGGCGATAGACGGTGGTCTGGATCGCTTTCATTTCTTCCGTCGTGGTACCCGGCGCTCTCCAGAACTCGCTGGTCTCGTCCGGATAAATCTCGCCCACGACGAGGAATTCCGCTTTCTTCAGCGCGTCGATATTTTTCTTGGAATTGGGACCAATGGCAACGCCGTTCATGCCGAACGCCAGCATGCCCTTGATTCCGCCGTTGTACATGTCGTCCCACATTTGAACCCAGGCGTAATTCCGGTCCACCTTCGGCAGATAGTCGTAGGCCCAGCCGTTTTGCTTTGTGGCCGCCGCGCCGTAAAATGCCTTCAGCAAGCTCGCCGCGAACTTCGGCGTGTTGCCGTAGTAGTTGAACGATTCCCACTGCGCGGGCTTGGACGACGTCGGCGTGATGCGCTTCATCCAGCCTTCGAAGGAGCCGTCGGTGGGGTTGGGCACCTTTAAGTAACCGGGGAGCGTATCGAAAAGCCCGGCCATGTCCGTGGCGCCCTGAATGTTGGAGTGGCCGCGAAGGGCGTTCACCCCGCCGCCGGCGCGCCCAACGTTACCCAGCAACAGCTGCAAGATCGCCGCCGTGCGGATAATCTGTGTGCCAAAGCTGTGGTGCGTCCAGCCCACGGCATAGATGATGGTGCCGGCCTTCTTCATGTCGCCATCTTTGCGAATCGACGTGTAGAGGTCGGCGGCCTTGAGGAATTGTTCCTTGGGGATTCCGGTGATGCGTTCCACCACCTCGGGCGTGTACCCCGCAAAGTGCTTCTTCAACAACTGGAAAACGCAATTCGGGTTCTGCAGAGTCGGGTCCAAATCGATTTTTTCCGGCAGCATCGCCGGGGTCGTATCTTTGCCGCCCGCATAATTCCACGTCGTTTTGTCGTAGCTGGAAATCTTCTCGTCGAACCCGGAGAACAGTCCCTCCGTATCAATCGGCAGCTTGAAATCGCTGCGGACCACGAATCCGGCATTGGTGTAATTCGCCAGGTAATCGCGGGCAACGCGGTTGTTCTCGATGGCGTAGCGGATGACTCCGCCCAGGAAGGCGATGTCCGTTCCGGCGCGAATCTGGCAAAACATGTCGGCCACCGCGGACGTGCGCGTAAACCGCGGATCGACGGAAATCATCTTGGCGTTGCGGTTGCGTTTCGCTTCAACAGCCCATTTGAACCCGCAGGGATGGTTCTCGGCCGGGTTACCGCCCATGATGAGCATCATGTCGGTATTCTTCATATCAACCCAGCCGTTGGTCATGGCCCCGCGTCCGAATGTAGGTCCCAAACTTGAGACCGTGGGGCCGTGTCAAACTCTGGCCTGATTTTCTAAATGTACGATCCCCAGGGATCGCATGGCCTTCACAACCAGATAGTTGAACTCGTTGGTGTCCGTGCACCCGCCGATCCACGCCAGCGTTTCCAGGCGGTTGACGGTGTGCCCGGCGGCATCCTTCTCGACGAAGGTATCGTCACGCGTCTTTTTCACTTTCTGCGCGATCTCGCCAATCGCCTGGTCCCAACTGATGTCCTCCCAATCGGTCCCACCTGGGCGGCGCACCTGGGGTTTCAGCAGGCGCCGGTCGTTCAAAATATCTTGTTCCAGCGAAGCGCCCTTGGGGCAAAGCGTCCCGCGGTTGGTTGGGTGATCCGGGTCGCCTTCCACGTGCACCACCTGGGCCGTCACGTTCTTCGCTCGATCGCCAATCGTGTAGATGATCGTGCCGCAGCCCACCGCGCAATAAGGACATGTGGACCGCGTCTCATTGGCCCGGGCAATTTTCAGCGCGCGGAATTCCGCGTAGGCCGGTTTCAAATCGAAGCCGAACAGCGCGGCAGCAGTTCCACCCAATGTTGCAATTTTGAAAAAATCACGGCGAGAAGCGTCCATGGGACCCCCTGAGATTGGACCACTGGAGCATTGAGCGCGGCCCCTAAGTCATATTTCTTCTGGGGCTCGCTGTCAAGAGCTCCTCACCGGCCGGCTCCTGCAGCAACTCATAAGATGAGGGAAATACGCCGCAAGTTCCAAAAATCTGCAGTACACACCAACTGGAAAGCGGACGCCCTCATTTTCCCTTTATGACGCAGTCCGCGCCCGCGTAACCATCGCCGCACACCAGTTCCACTTTCTCCCCGTCTTTTGCTCAATCTATTAAAAAATGGGATAACCGGACCTCTCCCGGCAAGCGGGAGGTCTTCCGTAGGGCTTCTGGGCTCTGCCAGGGATTTGTGCGCTTCTCTCGGACTCAGGTGAACATGACCGCTGGGCAAAACTCCACTGTCTCCGACGTCGGTGTTGGCGGCCAACGCCTCGCACACTCTCGTTTTGGCTGCTATCTCACGCTAGCCACCGTTGCACTCACGTTCGTTTTCGCTTTGACCCTTTCCCCAGGCTACCTTCTTGATTGGATTGGCGATACCCTCCAGACCGGCCTGCTCCTCGCTTTTGTGGTCCTCGCTTTGCAAAATGTACTGCGCAGCCGTGGCCAGATTCGCGCCTACTGGATGATGATCTTTCTCGGTGCCGTCATCTGGCTCTCCAGCCAGCTTGTCTGGGCCACTTACGAACTCATTTTCCGCGTTGCTGTTCCTGACTCGCCCCTGGCCGACTTCCTTTTGATTGCGAAGCTCGTGCCCCTTGCGGTCGCTGCCGTTCTTGAGCCTCACAAGGCCCAGGATTCCCGGTATCGCGCCTTTGGCTTGCTGGACCTTTCCATCCTCATCCTCTATTCGCTTTACCTGTTCGCCTTTTTTGTTTACGCCTGCCGTTTGCTCCCCAACTCACGGAATCTCTACAATTCCAGCTTCAATATTGCCGACATCATCTACAACTTCCTATTCGTTCTGATCATTGGCCTGGCTTTTCTCCGCGATCGCTCCTCCTGGCGCCGGCTCTTCGGGCTGCATTTCTTTGCGGCTGCCTCTTATGGCGTTTCTTCCTCGCTCAATGATATCGCCATAGACCAAGGTTCCTATTACACCGGCTCGCTCTACGATGTTCTTCTGATCGCCGGCATGGCCGGCTTTGTCTGGGTGTGTCTCGCGGGAAGGCCGCTTCTCCAGCCTGAGGCGAGTGCCTCACCCGAAGAAGCTCCAGCTCCTCCGAGCCTGCGGTTTCGCTTTGCTTCCTCGCACCTGGCCATGATGGTCACCATCTCCACTCCGGCCATCGGCCTTTGGCTGCTCACCACGCAGTCGCATTCGGACCGTCTCTTTGCGTTTCGCCTGGATCTGACTCTGGTCACCATCTTTCTTCTTACCCTGCTGCTCTCGATTAAACAGGATCTGTTGAGCGCCAGCCTTTTTGGCTCGTTGCAGCATCTCTCCAACACCTATTCCAGTATCGATCGATTCCAGAACCACCTGGTCCAGAACGAGAAGCTCGCCACCCTGGGACAACTTGTGGCCAATGTCGCCAACCAGATCAGCGACGCCATGACCAGTATCCGCGAGCAGTCCTTCATGATCACTTCGCGCTCGGCTGCCAATTCCCGCACGCACTCGTTAGCCTCCAAAATCGGCCAGTATGCCCAGCGTACCGACTCTCTCGCCGAAAACATGCAGCGGTTTGCCCAGGAAGCTCCGTTGCAACTCGCCCCCGTGGAGGTCAAGCCTCTCCTGGAAACGGCCCTGCACCTCAGTCGTATCGGGAAGCAGCCCAATCTTCGCGTTGAGCTACGTGACGAAACATCCTGTCCACTGGTACTTGCGGATTCCAGCCAGATGCTTCATGTCTTCCTGCAAATTATTTCGAATGCCATGGACGCATTGCAGGAAGCGGGTGGCGGCGATCTTCTCATCTCGATTCGTCCCTGCGAGCCACAGGTCTGTATTCAGTTCGCCGATACCGGCCCCGGCCTGACGCACCCGGAACGCGTCTTTGAACCCTTTTTCACCACCAAGCCCGTCGGGAAGGGAACTGGCCTCGGCTTGAGCACCTGCTACGGCATCATTCGCCAGCACAACGGCGATATATCCTGCGGCAATCGTATCGAAGGCGGCGCGCACTTCACCATTTTCCTTCCGGCGGCATCACCCGCGGCTTCATCCGCCACGCCGGCGCTATCCCTGGCTTTGGAGGACACGCGATGAGCCTCCAGCCGCGCCAGAAGCTATATATCGCTGCGGCTGCCGGCATTTTCCTGCTGCACTTGAGTGCAGCCGCCGTGTGCAAGCCTTCGTTTGGCCTGACGATCTTCGGCGACGCCATCCCTTGCGCTTTGCTGATCGTCGCAATTCTGGCCACTTGCGAAAACTTCCGCATTCGACGCGGTGTTCTTACTCTCTTTTGGAAATTAATGGCCGCCGGGCTGCTGCAAATGCTGCTTTCCCAGTCGTATTGGTTTTACTATGACTCACTCCGGCGTTATTCCCAGCCCTCTCCGGTTATCGGCGACGTTTTTTTTCTGCTTGCTCACGTCTTCTTTCTCTCCGCCTTCGTTGTCCGCCCGCACTCCGCTTCCGTCGGCCGCGATATGCGCCTTCGCAATCTCGACTTTACGCTGCTCACCCTCTGGTGGCTCGCTCTTTACGGTTTCTTCGCGCTTCCGTGGCAAAGTGTCATTCCAGACTTCTCCAAGTACAACCCCGCTTACTACAATCTTATTTTTGTTCAACACCTCGTCCTGATTCTTGGCCTTGTTGTGGTCTGGAAGCGCAGCAGCGGCCTCTGGCGTCATTTCTACGCCAGCTTTATCTTCACCTTTATGCTGATTGCGGCGGGCAATCTTCTGCTTAGCGTCGCGATTGATAAAAACCTGTACTACGCCAACAGCTTCTACGACACGCCTTTCTTCCTTTCCCTGGTTCTGCTCACGGTCATTGCCTCCCTTGGTCCATCACTTCAGCCCGTGGAAGATAAAACTCCAAACCGCGAAATCAATCAGAGCCTCTGGACCGCCCGCGTCGCTATGGCCGCCGTCCTTTCCTTACCCGTTATCGCCTTGCTTGGCACGCTGGAAAAAAACATTCCCGCGGATGTTGAAGGTTTCCGTCTGCGCCTGGTCTTTGGGGCCATGCTTTTGCTCAGCGCTCTGCTCTTTTGGAAGCTGATCCTTCTTGCTCGCCAGCTCGCGCATCTGGTGCAGCTCTCCCAGACATCCCTGGAAAACCTTCGCGCGGTGCAGGCGCAGGTTACGCACAACCAGAAACTCACGGCCCTTGGGCGCCTCGCCGCGGGCGCTGCCCATGAAATCAGCAATCCCCTTACGGCCATCCTCGGCTACTCGGAACTCCTCACCGACGTTCCTTCGCTCTCTCCACCGGACCGCGAGTCCGCACAGGTCATCCAGAAACAGGTCCACCATGCCCAGTCGGCCGTCAACAGTCTCCGCAATATGCTACGAAAGCCGGATTCCTTGCATCCAACCGAAGCCGGAAAGCCCGCGGATTCCTGATCCCGCGCGCTCCACCTTGCCTATGCCTCGCCTCTTTCTTCTGGCTATCGAATTCCTGGCCGTTTTCGGCGGTTTCCCGCTTCTCATCTACTTTCGGCGCCTTCCCAACCTGCCCATTCCGTACCTGCTGCTCGCCGCCCTCCTTTCTTTTCTCTTCCTTCGTGCGGATTCCACTTTTCCGCTCGTTCAGCTCAGCTCTTGGGGTAGCTACCGTCCGTTTCTGGCGACCATCCTGATTCGGGATGCCATATGTCTGGCTGCTCTCTCCCTGGCCGTTTACCTTTTTGCCCCGCAGCTCCTTTTCTCTCTCATCAAGCGCTCGCCTGGGCTCTGGTTGTTGATTTTCTTCCTCTACCCGCTGGTGTCGGTCTATCCTCAGGAGCTCTTTTATCGCGCCTTTTTCTTCCATCGGTATCAACCACTTTTCGGCTCCGGTTGGGGCATGCTCATCGCCAGCGCTCTGGCATTTGGCTTCGTCCACATCATTTTCCGCAACTGGCTGGCCGTGGGCCTCTGCGTTATTGGTGGCCTCCTGTTTTCCTGGACCTACCAGGCCTCGGGATCCCTCCTACTAGCGTGCCTTGACCACGCCATATTCGGGAATTTCCTCTTCACCATCGGGCTGGGCCAGTTCTTCTACCACGGTTTCCGGGCCTGAAGGGAGCAGGTCCGGGTGCCGGCCCGGCGAAACTGCCTCTTTGGAAGCGAATGCGGATGCGGTATAATCTCTGTTAGACCTCTTTAACCGTTTAAGACCTCGCCAATTTCTTCCCCCAAAACCGCTCTCTCCCGGTAAAATAACCCGCGTAACGGTTCCGCTCCTCTCTCATCGAAACTTTTAGGTTTCCGGGTGCGTAAGCAAAAGTAGAACCTTTTCCATTCCAAGGAGATGCCGCCGCATGGCGACACCACCAAAACCGGCCAAGCCGGACCTGTCTTCTCTGCGCATCAGTGACACCAAGCGCAAAGCTGGTCGCCGCAGTCTGCGCTGGCTTTGGTTTGTCCTCGGCGCAGGCCTTCTCGTATTGTTAGCCGCCGGCGCCTCCGCCTTCCGCGACCGCCGCCCCGAAGTCGAAGTCGCCACGGCGCAAAAACCCGCCACGGGGCCCGCCGGCGTACTGAACGCCAGCGGTTACGTCACGCCGCGCCGCCGCGCCACCATCGCCGCCAAGATCACCGGTCGTGTCACCAGCGTGCTCTTCGATGAAGGCACCCGCGTTTCCGAAGGCCAGCTTCTCGCCACTCTGGACGATTCCGACGCTCGCCGCGCACTCGAAACCGCCATCGCGGATCGCGACTCCGCCAAAGCTGCCATCGCGGACTACGAGGTTCAGCTCAAGAACGCCGAAATCGAGTACCGTCGTACCCAGAAACTTGTCGAGCAGGGCGTCTCCACGCAACAAGCCCTCGATTCCGCGACCATGAATGCGGATAGCCTTCGTGCGAAAATCGCTCTCGCCAAGCAGCAGGTGGTAGGTTCCGAAGCCCGCATCCGTGAACAGCAGCAGGCCGTGGACAATTGCACCATTCGTGCTCCCTACGCGGGCATTGTTGTCTCCAAGGATGCGCAGGTAGGCGAAATGGTTTCGCCGGTCTCCGCCGGCGGTGGCTTCACGCGCACCGGCATCGCCACGGTAGTTGATCTGCATTCGAATGAAATTGAAGTGGACGTCAGCGAAGCCTACATCGCCCGCGTCAAGCCCGATCAACCCGTGAACGCGGTGCTGGACGCTTATCCCGATTGGAATATTCCCGCTAAGGTTCGCACCGTGATCCCTACGGCGGATCGCCAGAAAGCCACCGTCAAGGTTCGCATATCCTTCTCCGACCCCGATCACAAGAAGCTCATCGACCCGGCGTCTGAGCCGCGCATTCTGCCGGACATGGGCGTGAAGGTGACGTTCCTGGAAGAGCAGAAGACGGATGCCAAGCAGGAAAAATCTCCGGCGGTGGCTATCGTGCCCCAGAACGCGGTGCACCAGGAAAACTCCGCGAGTTTTGTTTTCGTCGTGAAAAACGACACTCTCGAACGCCGCGGCGTCAAAGTTGGTTCCACTCGCGGTTCCGATGTCGAAATTCTCGCCGGCCTCGCGCCGGACACCGTCGTGGTCGTGAAAGGTCCCGCTTCATTGCACGACGCGCAACAAATCCAGATCAAACAACAATAGGAGCGCTCCCTATGGTCAAAGTCGATGGCAGTGGCGGTAATAACAGCCTGATTTCGGTCCGCGATCTCGATAAGACCTATCGCCGCGGCGGCGAGGATATCCACGTCCTGCAAGGCTTAAACCTCGACGTGGCCGCGGGCGAATTCGTCGCTTTCATGGGCCCCAGCGGTTCCGGCAAGACCACGCTCCTCAATCTACTCGGCGGGCTCGACGTCCCCACGCGCGGCAGCATTTCTGTTGATGGCGACGAGGTCACCAACATGTCCGCCAGCCGGCTCACCGAATGGCGCGCGCGCCACGTTGGCTTCATCTTCCAGATGTACAACCTGATTCCCGTGCTTACGGCCTTCCAGAACGTGGAGCTTCCGTTGTTGCTCACCAAGCTTTCCAAGAACGAACGCAGAGAGCACGTCGAAACTGCGTTGTCCGTCGTGGGCCTCGCGGATCGCATGCACCATTACCCGCGGCAGCTCTCCGGCGGTCAGGAACAGCGCGTCACCATCGCGCGTGCCATCGTCTCCGACCCCACCTTCCTGCTTTGCGACGAGCCCACCGGCGACCTCGATCGCAAAAGCGCCGATGAAATCATGGCGCTCATTGAGGAGCTGGTCGGCAAGCACTCCAAAACGGTTTTAATGGTTACCCACGATCCGGTTGTTGCCGCTCGAGCCAACACCACCCTGCACCTTGAGAAGGGCGTTCTCGTGGAAGGCGCCCGTTCGCCGCATATGGCTTCGGTAGGAGGTGCCGCATGAAATTCAGCCGCTTGATTATTGCCAATCTTTTCCGCAAGAAATTGCGTCTACTTCTGACGCTCGGCTCCTTTGCGGTTGCCTTGTTCCTGTTTGCGTTCCTGGGAGTGGTGAACGGTGCTTTCAATCGCACCGAACTCGCCAGCGCCAACCGCCTGATCATTATCAACCGCACTTCCATCATCAATCCCATTCCGCTCTCCTACCGCGATCAGATTCTGCGCATCCCCGGCGTGCAAGCGGTGACCCACAACAACTGGTTTGGCGGCGTCTATCAGGACGATAAGAACTTCTTTCCTCAATTTGTCATCGATCCGGAAAACCAGCGGAAGGTTATTCCGGAATTTGTCCTCCCGGACGACCAATGGCAGGCATTTCTCAAGGACCGCCAGGGCGCCATCGTCGGCAAACGCACCATGGAGCGCTTCCACTGGAAGATCGGCGATCGCATCCCCATCAAGAGCACCATCACGAATACCGGCACGTGGGAGTTCAACATTGACGGCGTTTACCACGGCACCCGCGCGGGTGACGACGAAACCCAGTTCTGGTTCCAGTGGGACTATTTCGAGGAGCGGGTCCCGCAATCTTTCAAAGGCAATATCGGTTGGTACGTAGTCAAAATCGACAATCCCGACGACGCTCCTCGTATTGCCAAAACCATCGACAATATGTTCGCCAACTCTCCTTATGAAACCAAGACGGACAGCGAATCCACCTTCGCCGCCGGTTGGGTGAAGCAATTTGGCAATATCAAGTTCCTGATCGTCACTATCGGCACGGTGGTCTTCTTCACTCTTCTTCTCGTCACCGGCAACACCATGGCCATCTCCGTGCGCGAGCGCACCGGTGAACTCGCGGTCCTCAAAGCGATCGGTTATTCGGGCCGCCTCGTCCTGGCTTTCGTCCTGGCAGAGTCATTGGTCATTGCCATTGTCGGCGGGCTATTTGGTCTGCTGTTGGCCAAACTCGTCACGCCGATCCTCAGCGCCTCCATGAGCGGCATGCTTCCGGTTCTCGTGTTGTCTCCGGGTATTCTGCTGACCGGCTTTTTTACCGCCCTCGTGGTCGGTTTCGCCAGCGGCTTGCTGCCCGGCCTCGGCGCCATGCGCCTGCGCGTGGTTACCGCGCTTCGGAGAGTCTGACGATGCTGACAAAACTTATTTTTGGCTTGCTGATTACCGTTCTGGCCATTGCCGCTCTGCTGCTCGTTCTGATTGTCCTTGGCGGACTCCTCTTCGGCCTGCTCGCCCCGTTCATCGGCAATGTTCCGGTCTCTTACAACTTCCGCAGCATTCGCGAGCGCTGGACGTCCACGATTGTCGCAGTGCTCGGCATTGCAGGCACGGTTGGCGTCTTCGTCGCTATGCTTTCGCTGGCAAGAGGTTTTAGAGCCACCCTCGTGGCTTCCGGTTCGCCCACCAATGCGCTGGTGATGCGCGCCGGCTCTTCTTCCGAAATGATGGGAGGCATCACGCTCGATTCCGTTCGCGTGGTGCAAGACGCCCCGGGCGTCGCGCGCGATGCCAGCGGCCCGCTGGTTACGCAGGAAGTGGTCGGCGTGGCGCCGTTCCCTTTGATTAGCACGGGCACGGATGCCAATGTGCAGGTCCGCGGCGTTTCTCCCAATGTTTTGACCATTCGCCCCTTCGCCAAGATCATCGAGGGCCGCATGCTTACGCCGGGCCTATCCGAAATGGTGGTCGGCAAGAACGCTTCGAAGAGCTACGCTGGCCTCACCGTTGGCAACACGCTTCATTTCGGCGGGGCGCAATGGAAAGTTGTGGGGGTTTTTGACGCCGGCGGCTCTTCTTTTGACTCCGAAGTCTGGACCGACGCGCACATCCTGGCGCAAGTGCTCAAGCGTCCCGACAATATTTTCCAGTCCGCTACCGTACATCTCACTTCTCCCGATTCCTTCCAGCAATTCAAGGATGCGCTGATTGCCGACCCGCGGCTGAACGTGGATGTATGGCGCGAAGTCGACTATTACGCGAAGCAATCCACCAACATGACGCGCCTGATCACCGTGCTCGGCGGACTCGTTGCCTCAATCATGGCCATCGGCGCCATCTTTGGCGCGCTCAATACCATGTACTCCGCCATTTCCGAACGGGGCCGCGAAATCGCCACCATGCGCGCGCTGGGCTTTTCCAGTTGGAATGTGGTGCTCTCATTCTTGTTTGAGGCGCTGTTGATTTCTTTTGTAGCGGGGGTACTCGGCTGCCTGGCCGTGCTCCCACTCAACGGTCTCACCACCAACGCCATGAACTTTCAGACCTTCTCCAACCTGGCCTTCGCTTTCAAAATTACTTTCGACCTGCTGGTCATGGGCGTTTTGTTCGCGTTGGTGATGGGCGTTCTTGGCGGGCTGATTCCAGCCGTCCGCGCGGCCATCCGTCCAGTCGCCGTCGCCTTGCGCGAACTGTAAACCGCTCTTCTTTCTCTGGGTGCCCCACACGCCGGTGTTGCGTGTGGGGCCTTTGTCCAACTGTTCGCGATTTTCTCCTCTATCTCTAGAAGAGAAGAGACTAAACGCGGAGGCGCAAAGGCTCGCAGAGAAGAGGAAGAACTCACCACAGAGAGAACAGAGGTTTAAACTCTTCAACTTTGAACTTGCGACTCCGACTTCCTAAAACTCCCGCTCCTCAATCCTCCGCGTCCCCGGATTGTAATCGCAATATCTCACCCACCTCGGCCGTACCACGAAGTACGTAATCCCCGGCCAACTCTCCCGCGCCGGCCCATCCGTAAACTTCCCGAAATAGATCTTCTTGTACTTCGCCAGTTCCTCCCCCTCCAACTCCTCCGCCACGCCCTCATACTGCACCGAAATTTCCGTCGTACACCCGATCACCCACGCAACGCGCGGATTCTCCTTCAAAATCGGATACTTCCGTGAACTCTTCACAGTATCAAAAATAATCTCCAGTTCCGGCGTTGCCGCGAAACCCATCAATGCTGATTCCGGCCTCCCATCCTTCCGCGCCGTGCTCAGCACGCCCAGCCGCTCGCTTTCGAGAAACGCATACACTTCTTGCACATTCATCGCCAACCCTCCATTTTCTACCTCCTGCGCGTGCGTGTTACACTCGCACTTCTTCAGGAGAAATCAAATTGAATCCCTTCAGCCGCAATGTACCTGCTCGCGCCAAGAAACTCTTGCTCTTGGTCGCCTTCACTGCGCCACTCTCGTTCGCACCCGTCGCTACCGCCCAAGGTCCCACTCCCGATGAAATCAAATCCCTCTCCTGGCGCCTCGTCGGCCCTTTTCGCGGAGGCCGCGTCACCTCCGTGGCAGGCATCGCCGGTGATCCCAAGACCTACTATATGGGCACGCCCGGCGGCGGCGTCTGGAAAACCAACAACGGCGGCGTCACCTGGTTTCCCATCTTCGACGACGCTCATGTCGCGTCCATCGGTGATCTGGTCGTCGCGCCCTCCGATCCCAATACAGTCTACGTCGCCACCGGTGAACAAACGCCAGGGAACGGCGTCTGGAAATCAACCGACGCCGGTGCCACCTGGACCAACATCGGCATCCGCGAATCCACTACCATTCCTTCCATCCTGGTGGATCCCAAGAATGCCTCCACGGTCTACGTTGCCGCCGTGGGCGACCTGACACCCAGCGACAGCCGCGGCATCTTCAAAACCACCGATGGCGGCAAATCCTGGCGCAAAGTCTACTTCAAGGACGACCACCACAGCCCTACCGAACTTTGCTTTGATCCCAACGACCCGCGCACGATCTACGCCGTGATCCGACGTTTGCCCGTTCCTCGCGATCCGAAAAATCCCGATCAAAAACCTCCGGAAGGTCCCGACTCCGTCATCATCAAATCCACCGACGCCGGCGAACACTGGTTGCCCACCGGTGAAACTGGGTTGCCCGCCGAGCATCGCGGCCGCATCGGCCTTGCCGTTGCCACGGGCCTTTCCGGCAAGCGCGTCTTTGCCTTAATGCATCAAGGACTCTTCCGCTCCGATGATGCTGGCACAACCTGGCAGCAGATCACGCAGGATCCGCGCGTGATCGGCGATGAGTATTTCGGCCGTACCTTTGCCGACCCGAAAAATCCCGACGTCGTCTACGTTATGCAAACCTCCACCTATCGCTCTTCCGATGGCGGCCGCACCTTCACCGCCTGGAAGGGCACGCCCAGCGGCGAAGACGACCACGTTCTCTGGATTGCTCCCGAAGACACCAGTCGTATCATCATGGGCACGGATCAGGGCGCCGTCATCACCCTCGACGGCGGAAAGATCTGGAATACCTGGTACAACCAGCCCACCGGCCAACTCTATCGCGTCGTCACCGATCATCAGACGCCCTATCGTATCTACGCTTCGCAACAAGACTCCGGCTCTGTGGCGGTCCTCAGCCGCACTGACTACGGCCTGATCACCTACCGCGACTGGTTTCCCACCGGCTCGTTCGAAAGCGCCTTTATCGCCCCCGATCCGCTCGACGAAAACCTTGTCTATTCCATTGGCTGGTACGGCGTCGTTCTGCGCGCGAATCGCACTACCGGCCAGGTGGCCACCATTTTTCAGCCGCCTTCGAGCTATCACATCACTTGGGAAACGCCGCTCGTTTTCTCGCCGCGTGACCCTCACACGCTTTATTACGGCTCGCAATTCATCGTCAAAACCACCGACGCCGGCGTCACTTGGAAGGAAATCAGCGGCGACCTCACCAGCAATAATCCCGAGCCATCTGCTGCGCCCGCAAAGCCCAGCGGCAACGGGCACTTGCTTGCCAAAGATGCCAACGAATACACCTTCTGGCCCGACTCTTCCGATGACGACGCCGATTCCGACGCCGGAGCGCAAAACAAACCACACGGCGCCATCCAAACCATCGCTCCCTCCAATCTCGATCCCAATCTCATCTGGGTCGGCTCTACTACAGGTCTCATCCACGTCACCCATGACGGAGCTACCTGGACCGACGTCACTCCCGCGTCTGGACTCCCCGAACATCCCTACATCAACTGCATCGAAGCCTCGCCTCACGACGCATCAACCGCCTACGCGGCGGTTTTTCCGGCCCGTGGCCCCTTCGACCTGATCTTTAGCTCGCAGGATCCGGGCCCGGTTTTTCTCCGCACTCACGACGGCGGCAAGACCTGGCAGAAAATCGTCATCGGCCTCCCCGAAGTCGGTATTGCCCGCACCATCCGCGAAGATCCCGGCCGCAAGGGACTCCTCTTCGCAGGCACTACCGCGGGTATCTTTGTCTCCTTCGACGACGGCGACCACTGGCAATCGCTCCAGCTCAATCTTCCAACAGCGACGGTCACGGATCTTGCCGTCCATGGCTCCGATCTCGTTGCCGCCACTTTCGGCCGCGGCCTGTGGATTCTCGACGACATCTCCGCTCTTCGCCAGTGGTCCCCTTCTCTTGCCGATGCGCCCGCGCGCTGGATCTCTCCCGATCCCGTGCTCCGCGTCCGCTGGGACAACTATCCCGACACGCCATTGCAATCGGAAACCCCCGCCGCCCTCAATCCTCCCGATGGCGCCGTTCTGCAATATTTCCAGAAGTCTCCCGCGCAGGGCGATCTCGCGCTCGACATCTTCGATTCGCAGGGCGCGCTCGTTCGCCATTTCTCCAGCGTTGCCGCCGAGGAAACCATTCCTCCCGCGAACGTGCCTGAATTCTGGTTCTCTCCGCCGCCCGCTCTTACCAATCAGGCGGGCATCAATCGCTTTGTCTGGGACCTCCGCTACCCGCATCCCGCCACGCTGCCCTACGGCTATTTCGGCGCACGCCTGAAATACACCGAATACACCGTCCCCGATCACGCCGTGCCCGGGAACACGCCCCGCTATCAGCCGCCCGGGCCGCTCGTCGCGCCCGGCACCTACGATCTGGTTTTCACCAGGGAAGGGAAGGCCTATCGGACAAAACTAAATGTCTATCCTGATCCGCGTGTCCACATCTCCGCCGCGGACTATGCCGCGCAGCTCGCTCTCTCGCGCAAAATCTGTTCCCTCATGGAAGATACCGCGCGCTCCTTCAACGGCGTCTCTTCCATTCTTGAAGAACTCGAGGCCCGCAAACGCTCATTGACCCCGAATTCTCCCCGGGAAGTTACCGACGCTCTCACCAATTTTGAAAATCAGCTCCACGCCCTCGAAGATGGTCTTCCGGATATTCGCGGCTTCGGTATCCTCAATCGTGACCTCGGCCACTCTCTCGTCATGGTCCAAAGCGCGGACATCAAGCCCGGCGAATCCTCTTATCGCGCCGTCACCGACGCCTGCAACGACAACGTGCGGCGTATCGCTGACTGGAACAAGCTCAACTCCGACACCTTGCCGGCTCTCAACAAGCTCCTCGCCGCTCAGAGCGCGGCGCCTCTTCCGATTGCCGCAACCCCTGCTGCGGCGCCGTCCTGCAATCCCTGATGGAAAAATGGGCGCCCGGCCAGATGGCCATGCGCCCTTTTTAATTCTATTTTCGAAGTCTTTAGATCGCTATTCGCTCTCGGGGACTCTTTTCCAGCTCTTATCGGGATTGTATTCGCTCATCGCTCGAGCGATCTCCCCCGTTTTCTCGCCCAGGTCTTTCTGATAGACCACGCCATCCTGATTGATAATGAACGTCATCACCCCGCTGTTTCGATATTCGGCGGGATATGCCACCAGCCCCACTCCTCCGCTGAGCTGGCCGTCCACCAGATAGCTCTTCGCTCCTCCCGGCGCCGCGGGCCCCTGCGCTGTCAGGACGCGATACAAATAGCCGTGATAAGGATGCGCTTTTCCGCCCAGACCTGCGCTTTCGTATCCTGCTCCCCCGGCTTCCGCCAGCAGCGGTCCTGCGGGGCTGGTTGGTTCGCCTTCTCCCGTTTCCCAATACAATCCGTTTTGTTTCCCCGGATCGCTGGTGAGTTTCCGCGCATAAATGCCCGCGGGTAGTCCGTCATGTCCATCTGCTGCGTAATCCTTTTGCGCGGCAATGTACCCGCGGCATGCGTCAATCGCACCCAGTTCGTTATGGCCAATGCGGCGGTACAGCAATTCCTGTTTGCCCGCAGCGGTGTCGAACTTCCATTTCCCTCCATCATTGACGATCGGAATCGGCAGGGGCCAGTCGCTTTTTCCCACATGCAGAATTTGTGTGTTGGAGTCCTGCTTCACCAATTGGTGTTTTGTCCCGAAAGCCTTCACGAACTGTTCCATGCCACGTTTGTCTTGTACCGGATCGCCCGAATAGACCAGCTCTTTGCCTTCGTCGCCGAGCACCGCCAGCATTTCGTCCTGATTTTCATCCTTTGCGGCGGCCGCCAGCGCTTGCGCTGCCTCTTCCGGTGAAGCAAATGTTTTTTGATCGGCGGCTGAAGCATTGTTTCCGACGCAAATCACACATCCAAGCGCTAGAAAAAATCCGGCTCTCAGAGCGTTGTTCAACGTGCGCGCGAAAATTCGATTGTTTGGCATGGCTTATCTCTTCCTCCCGCCGGTTGTGGGTCTTGCCGCTGTTGATGCGCCCATGCTGGCCTTGCCTCGATTACTTGCCGCGCGATCCGCTTTTGGATTGCTCGCGCCATTGAAAGCGCCACCCGTGCTGGGCTGCGGCCGGCTCGCGGGCTGCGCCGCGGGTCGCGTCGCCGGCTGCTGCGTTGACGGCCGCGTCGTCGGCGTGTTTCCTCCCGACGGCCGCGTCTGCATGTTATCCGTGTTTGGCCGTCCTCCGGGAGTGCTCCCCGTTGTCGGCCTCGACTGCATATTTCCCGTGCTCGGCCGCGTTCCGCCCGTTGTCGGGAATCCCCGATCACCCGTGCTGGCCGAAGGTGTTCTCCCTGGCTGGCCCGCCGGCCCTCGATTCATGTTGCCCGCGTTTGCATTTCCCGGCGTCGCACTCGGCCGGCTCTGAACATTTTTGTTTCCCTGGTAAGTGCTTTGCCCCTTCCAGTTGTTTGCCTTGTTATCGGCGGAGGCCGGCCGCTGCACGTTTCCTGGCGTATTCCCCTGCCCGGGCCTTTGCATCGTACTCGCATTGCCGCCGCCGGCAGGCCGCGTGCCCGGCTTGGGCTGGTAATTCACGCCATTCTTGTTGGCCGGGCGGTTTCCCATGTTGTTGGCTAATGTCCCGTTCGGATTGTTGTTGTAGGGCACCGGACGCGGCTTGTAATTCGGCTGCATATTCCCGTTATTGTTGAAGCGGTTGTAATAGTTGTTGTTGTTGTTGATGTAAATGTTGTTCTGCACGTAGACCGGCCGGTTGTAGTGATACCCTCCGCCCCATCCCGGGTAATAAACCGGGTGATACGGCGGCGGATAATAGGGCCGTGGACCGTACCACACGCCTCCATATCCCCATGCCGGGTAATAGTAATTATTGTTGTTGATCGCCGCACCCACCGCGATTCCCGCCCCGAACGACAGCAATCCAATCAGCACCGCGGTTCCCGTGCTCACTCCGGACTTTTCCTGCACCACCGTCGTGTTGTTGACATTTGTCGTGCTCGTGCCCGCTCCCGTGGTAGTGGTCGTTGTAGTGGTTGTTCCGCCGTTCGATGTGGTTGTGGTGGTGGTTCCGTAAACCTGCGCCGGGTCATACTGCGGCACATACACAACCTTTGGATCGCCGGGCTTCAGTTCCACCACCTGCTGCCCCTGGTCCTGCGTGACGTTCACTTGCATCTGCGGCGAACTCTTCAGCGCTCCAGTATCCACCGCTTGCGCGCGCAGTCTCTGCACCGAAGCCAGCACCGCCTTCGGATTGGCCTGGTAGGCCGCGCCCAGCTGTTTCGTCCAGTCAAACTCCGTGCACATCAGATCCACCACCGTTGGATAGTGCAGCAGCGCCTGCATCACCGGCGTAAAGCCCGACTTGCTGGAGGCCTCGTCCAGCGCCGCTTCCTTCAGGTTGTGATTCTGGTCTACCGCCAGCCAGTTTCCGCCGTCCATCACTTCTTGTGGATTCACCGCGGCCTGCAGCATCACCGCCAGGACCGGATCTGGATATAACGCGATCGGCGCCAGCAATTCATCCAGGCCGTCTGCCGTCAAATTGACGGCGGGCAGCTCCGCGCTCCCCTGGCTGGCATCCCCTGCAGGCGCCTGCGCCGCCTCTTGCGTCGTCTGCGGGGTTTCATTGCTTTTCGAGCCGCATGCGGTTAATTCCAGCGAGCTGAAAACCAGCAGATAGGTGCTGGTCCAGGCCAGAAGAATTTTTAGAAGTTTCATGGAAGCCTCATCTGTGAGCGGCGTTCTTGGCTCGTGCTGCAGTTTGCTGGATGACCGGATTGCGGCCTGACTTGGAGCGGTAAGACCGGTGCGAATCTGACGAAAAGCATAACACAAGAAAATGGGCGGCGGTCGATGCGGAAGGAGGGGAAGCGATCTTACACGCTTGCGGCCCCGGCTGCATTGCCCGCCGGAACATCGGTCTCGGTCATGCCCGCGGCCACCGCGCGGTAGCGCACCACCAGAATCGTCAAATCGTCCGCCTGCCGCTCGCCGCGCGCAAAATTTTCCACGGATTCCAGCACGGTCTTTTGAATTTCGTCGAGCGGAAGCTCTTTCTTCCCTTGCAGCACGGCGCGCAAGCGCCCCACGCCGTACAACTCTTCATCCGGATCCATCGCTTCCGTTACGCCATCGCTGAAAAGCACCAGCGTATCGTCCGGCTCCAGTTGCAGCGTTGCGGTTGTAAACTCCGCTTCCGGCACCAATCCAACCGGGAACGATCCTTCCGTAAACGCTTCTTCCACCGCATCTTTGCGCAAAAGAATCGGCGAAGGATGCCCAGCGTTGATGTATTCCAGCTTTCCACTCTCTTCCAGGATGCCGAAAAACATCGTCGCATAGCGGCCCACTTCCACGTGGTCGCACAAGAAGCGGTTCACATGGTTCAGCGTCCGCGCCGGGTCCGTGCCCAGCGACATTCCCGAAAGTGCGCCCTGCAACATGGTTGTTACCAGCGCCGCGCCCAATCCTTTTCCGCTCACGTCCGCCAGGAGAAACGCCGTGCGCTTCTCGTCCAGCGGAAATACGTCGTAGTAATCCCCTCCCACCGACAAGCAGGGAAAATTCACCCCGGACACGGCCAGGTGCGGGTACTCGCGCAAATTTTTCGGCAGTAGCGCCTGCTGGATGTCCCGCGCGATCCCGATCTCCTGTTCCAGCCTCTGCCGTTCGCGTTCGCGCTCCACAAGGCGCGCGTTGTCCAGAATGCTGGCGGCGTCGGCTGCTAGCGCATCCAGAATTTGCCGGTCGAGTTTCGAAAACGCCGTCGGTCGCTTGGAGTCCAGATACAGCACGCCCAGAAAATCACCGCGCTTCACGTCCGTCGAAGACGCGTCGGTCGCCGCGCGCGCGCTTGCATAGAGCGGAATCACCACCACGGCGCGCAATCCCTGCGCCACGATGCTGGCTGCCGCCTGCAGGTTCATCTCCGCCTGCGCCAGATCTTCGGTGATCACCGCGGACTGCTGCTTCATCGCCAGTTGAATCGCCGTCTTGCTGGGCGTCATGCTCTCGGGAGGCAGCCGCTGCCCGCCACTGCGCCGCGCCAGCCGCACCCGCATGCTCTCCGCTTTGCCTTCTGTTGCCTCTTCCAGCAGACCGCGGTCCGCGTCCGTCACCGCGATGGCATGATCAATCATCTTAGCCAGCACGGAGTCCAGCGGGAGCTGTGAATGCAGCAGCGAAGTCGCTTCCAGCAGCATGTTCAGTTTCCGCAGCCCGCCCCCCGTGGACTCGGAACTCGTCATGTGATCGATTCTCGTCAGCAGTTGCGGAATTGCTTCTTCCGAAGTCCCCGTAGCCGATCGGAAAATCAGTTGGTAGGAATCTTCCAGCCCGAAGGTAACCACGTCGCCGTCGTTCAACATCCGGCTTTCCACTTTTTCGCCGTTGACGAACATCCCGCGCCGTTGCCCGCGGTCTTCCAGGTAATACCGGTTCGCCTCCGTTACAATCGCCGCGCAATTTCTGGAAATGCGCCGGTCCGTCAACTGCAGGTGGTTCCCGGTCTCCGCTCCCCGGCCAATCAGGAAGGGAACCTGGTTGATGCGCACGTATTTCCGCGCCCCATCCGGCGAAATCACCTCAAGTACTGCTTCATTCTGTACCAGAGTTTCCGTCATGCTCCGACCGTCCCTACTCCCCTGCTAAGCCGCGCATTGTAACATGCGCCCGCCCGCTTTTCGGCTTGCGCCCCCAGCCCGGACCCATCCACAATACCACCGCCCGGGCGCTTCCCGGTGCTGCCATTTCGGTTTCCGAGGATAACTGCATGCCCGTGGCGTTGTTGCCCCCCTCTGCCTTGCTCTTTATGGCAAGTGGCGAACTGTCTCACGCTGACCCCGTCGTCCCTATTCTCATCGCCTCCATCTTCATCACCCTCGGCGCTGCCATTGGCGGCGCTCTCATGAAGTGGCTCAAACAGCCTGCGGTCCTTGGCGAACTCCTTGTCGGCCTCGCCGCCGGCAATCTCGGCTATTACCTCGGCAACCCTACCCTTACTGTTCTTCGCGAAGGCGACAATCTCTCCCGCATCGCCTCCCTCGCCCTGACGGCTCCCATCAACCTTGCGGAAGCCACCTACAAGGTCCTTCCTCCTGGTTCCCACGCCGATCTGATTGCCTCTCTGCTTGGCGGCCCTCAGGGGCAGACCTACATCCACGTCTACTCCTTCATTGACATCGTCTCCCGCCTCGCCATTCTCATTCTTCTCTTTCTCGTCGGACTTGAAATCAGCCTGGTCGAAATGAAGCGCGTCGGCAAAACGGCCGCAATCGTGGCTGTTCTTGGCATCGCCTTCCCCATGCTGCTTGGCATGCTCACCATGAAGCTGCTTCGCCCCGACCATCCTCTCGCTGCCGACCTGTTTATTGGCGGCATCCTCACCGCCACCAGCGTTGGCATTACCGCGCGCGTTCTCCGCGACCTCGGCCAGGACCGTACCAACGAAGCCCGCGTCATTCTCGGCGCCGCAGTCATTGACGATGTCCTCTGCCTCATCATTCTCGCCGTTGTCAGCGGACTCGCCGCTACCGGCCGCATCCGCGTCTCCTCGATTGCTGTCACTACCGGAGAGGCTGCGCTGTTTCTCGTTGCTTCGCTAGGCATCGGCATCTGGCTCACGCCCAAGCTCGTCCGCCGTATCTCCACGCTTCCGATCCAAAATCTCAAACTGCTTTTTGGAGTGAGTTTCGCACTGCTGCTCGCGTGGCTCGCGAATCTCGCCGAGCTTGCCACCATCGTTGGCGCCTTCGCCGCAGGCATGATCCTCAATAGTTTCTTCGACCGGGAAGTCGAAGGGATCTCGCTCCACGAGCTGCTCTCCCCGATCGAATCACTCGTTGTTCCACTTTTCTTTGTCTGGATGGGGATTCAGGTCAAGCTGGAAGCCATGGCCCACACCGATGTTTTGATCGCCGGCATTGCGCTTACCGTCGTCGCCATCATCGGCAAGGTCGCCGCGGGTTGGGGCTGCCCCAAGTCCATGAATCGGTGGGCCGTTGGCTTTGGCATGATGCCGCGCGGTGAAGTGGGGCTCATTTTCGCCGGTATCGGAAAGGGAATCGGCGTCGTTGACGATGGCCTCTTCTCCGCCACCGTTCTCCTGGTCATGCTTACCACCGTCCTGGCCCCGATCACGCTGCGCCTAACGCTTGGCTCCAACCCCGCTCCATCTTCGGAACTTCCGGGCGCCGAACGAGCGGCCTGACAATGGCCCAGGCGTTCAGGTCCGGGTCCCCATTTTCAACTTTCTTCTTTCTGTCTCGTCACTCGCCACTTGCCACTGCCTTCTTCCTTCTCTCCACATAATCCTTCACAAAGGCATCAAACGCCGCATCCAATCGCTTTGTCACCTCGCCCATCGCGCCATTTCCGATCTTCCGCCCCGCAATCTCCCGCACCCCGATCACGTTCCGGTTCGTGGAGGTGATAAACACTTCCTCGGCTTCGTTTAAATCCTCCAGCTTCAAAACCTGCTCCACCACGGACGTCCCCGCATCTCCGGCCACTTCCGTCAGCACCCCGCGTGTGACCCCTTCCAGGCATCCGGAGCTCAAGGGTGGTGTGAGTACCTTGTCTCCTTTGACGGCAAAGATATTCGCGGCCGTGCATTCGCTCACCTCACCGCGCTCGTTCAGCAGCACCACTTCGTCAAACCCTTCGCGTTGCGCTTCCGCAACCGCCCACACACTGTTCAGCCATGAAATCGTTTTCACACCCGAGAGCGCCGAAGCGGCGTGCCTCCCGTGCTCACGCACCGCCAGGCGAACTGTGTCCGGATACTTCGGCACGTCCGCCGTGGTTATCACCAGGTCCACGTCGGCCATCTTCTCGCCGCTCTTCCAGAATCCCACCGTGTTCCACACCAGATATATCCTTGCGCAGCCTTCCTCCACGCGATTCGCCCGGATCGCTTCCTGTAAATGCACCCGCACACGAGCCCCGGAATAGGGCATCGGCAGCCGGATGATCGCAGCATCCTTTTCGAGCCGCCGCCAATGCCGCTCGTAGGCAAACGCCTCTCCCTGCATGATCCGCACGGTGGTAAACAGTCCCCATCCGCAAATCAAACCCGCCTGCCCGGGAGACCAGCGCGTTTTTTCCACTTCCCGCAGCTCTTCGTTATGAAAAACGTAGCGATGAATCACTCTTTCACCTGTCTTTCCGTTTCCACTGCAAGGCAGGCCCTCGTAGGGGCTTCAGGCCGCCTCTGTTCTGCTGGGCACAATTCCGGTTTCTGCCGCATTGTACCGGAATCCCGGCAACAACCAGTATCGCCTCTCTCCTCGGCATCCGAAGTGCTCTCTCCATTCCCGGGTCGATCGGGCCCAATTTCACCGGTTTTCTGGCAAGCGCTTCGCGCCGTTGGAAAGCCCAACAATTTGCTGAGGATCCGTGGAGCCTCCCATTCGCGACGCGATTCGCTCGGACTCTGGAAGTCAAACTTCGTCTCCCACACCGGCGCACGCTTCGCCCCATGTGTTTCAGGGCGGAACAATTTCCCGTCCTCAACGCCGCCTGCGCCTTCTCCTCCTCTCTCTCATCACCATTCTTCTCTACGGTGTCCTCGATCGCACCACCGTCTATCTTCAAATCTGGCCCAGCATCAGCGCGTGGTATCCGCCCATCGGGATGACCGTAGCTCTCCTCGTGGGTCTGGGCTGGGAAATGTTTCCCGCCCTCTGTCTGGCAGGCTACCTCGCGGGCTATGTGAACTACCATCAAAACCCCGCGAGCCTTTCCTTTCTATTGGTAAATCCTCTCGTTCCGCTTCTCTATGGTTGCGCCAGCCTCTACCTCCGCCGCAGGCTGACCGATGGCAACCGCATCACTTCGACCCGCGACGTCATCCACATCCTCGGTGTCTCTCTCCTGGCTTCCTTTATCACGGCTTTCTCCGGCACGGCGATTCTGGTCTGGGACGGAAACATCGCTGCCTCGGACTACGCCCAGGCAGCATCCAACTGGTGGATCGGCGACGCCGTTGCCCTTTCTAGCGTTACTCCCTTTCTGCTGGAATTTGTCATTCCCTGGTGCCGCCGTTTCCTCGGGTACCCCGGTGTGGCTCTTCTGTTCCCCAGGCGCACCTGCTGGAGCCGGGGCGAGCGCTTTGAAACTCTGGCCTTTCTTTCTTCGCTGGCTTTCATCTCCTATCTCACGTTCGGCAACACCTACGCCCACAGCGCTCACCTCTTCTATCTTTTCTTTCTCCCGCTGATCTGGATTGCTATTCGCCGCGGCACCCGCGGAGTTGTCGCCTCACTGATTCTTGTGGACTCCAGTCTTGCGGTGATGACCCACCTCGTTCACCAGGATGTTCAAGATCTGGCCGTCCTCCAGTTCCTCATGCTCATTCTCTCCCTCACCGGGCTGCTTCTCGGCGCCATTATTGACGAGCGCAAGATGGCCGAACTTCGCCTGGCCGAAGAAAAGGAACGCATACGCCTGCTCCTGGATTCCACCGCGGAAGGCATTTACGGCATCGATGGCGACGGCATCTGCACATTTATCAATGACCCCGCTTTGCGCCTTCTTGGCTATTCCTCGAGAAAAGAAGTTCTCGGCAAAAACTTCCACAATCTCTGCCATCACACCGCCCCGGACGGCAAACCCTTCCCGCAGCAGGATTGCCAGATCGTTCGCACCGTGAAGACGGGGCGCAGTGTCCATGTGGACAATGAATTCTTCTGGCGCAAGGATGGCTCCGGTTTCCCCGTCGAATACTGGTCTCACCCGCTCATTCGCTCGGGGGAAATGACCGGCGCGGTGGTCACCTTTGTCGACATCACCCAGCGCCATGCCTTCGAGCGCGCCATCCGCGACTCCGAACAGAAATTCCGCGCCGTCTTCGAAAACGCCGAAATCGGCATCTCCATCGTGGACATCAATGACGGCCGCATGACCGCCAACCCCGCCTATCAGCGCATGCTCCAGTGCACCCCCGTTCAAATGCAAACCGTCTCCATATTCAATGAACTTACTCATCCCGACGATCTCGCGAAGGACCTGGAAACCTTTCGCAAAATCGTTCGCGGCGACGTCGAGCATCTCCATATTGATAAGCGCTATCTGCTCCCCAACGGCTCCACGGTCTGGGCGAGTGTCGAGCTCTCCATTCTTCGCGACGCCGCGGGCTTGCCGCAATTCATTCTCGGTCTCGCTACGGACATCACCGAGCGAAAAAAAGCGGAAGAGCAGCTCCGCGCCCGCGAACTCCAGCTCCGCGCTTTCATCACCGATGCGCCCGTTTGCGTCGCCATGTTCGATCGGGAAATCCGTTATCTTGCCGCCAGCCGCCGCTGGGCCACCGACTACGGCTTTGGCCACGCGGACCTGACGGGTCTTGGCCTTTACGACCTGATCCCGAATCTCCCCGATAAGTGGAAGGAAACCCACAGCCGCGCTCTCGCCGGTGAAAAGCAGCACCTCGGAGAAGACATTTGGGTTCGCGGCGATGGCGTCCAGCAATGGGTCACGTCGTCCGTCTATCCCTGGCGCGATCCCCAGGGCAACATCGGCGGCATCATTATCGCGGCCGAGGACATCACCCAGCGCAAGCAGGCCGAAGTTCAATTGCATCAAGCCAAACTTGCAGCCGAAGCCGCCAGCCAGGCCAAAAGCCTTTTCCTCGCCACCATGAGCCATGAGATCCGCACGCCTCTCAACGGCATCCTGGGCATGACCGAGCTCGTTCTTGACACCCAACTCGCCCCCGAGCAGCGCGAGCACCTGAATCTCGCCCGTTTCTCCGCCGAATCACTGCTCTCGATCATCAACGACATCCTCGACTTTTCGAAAATTGAAGCTGGCAAGCTCGACATCGAGGCCGTCCCTTTCCGTCTCCGCGAAAGCCTGGACGAAACTTTGAAAACATGCGCCATCCGCGCCCGCCAGAAGGGTCTCTACTTCAGCTTCAGGCCCTCCCCCAATATGCCCGACGCTTTTCTCGGCGACCCCGGCCGCCTTCGCCAGGTACTTCTCAACCTCATCGGCAATGCCATTAAATTTACGGAGAGAGGCCACATCTGTGTCTTTGTCGATTTCTCCACGCCCGCCCCGGGACGCGCCCTTCTTCATTTCGCCGTTGAAGACACGGGCATTGGCGTCTCACCGGAAGCTCAGGAAAAAATTTTCGCCGCATTCTCGCAAGCCGACGGCTCCATGGCCAGAAAGTACGGCGGCACGGGTCTCGGTCTCGCGATCTGTCTCCGCCTTGTGGAAATGATGGGTGGCAAAATCTGGCTCAATAGCACTCCCGGAAAGGGAAGTACGTTCCATTTCACCCTCGATCTCGCGCTGCAAAAGGCGCAGCATTCCGAGGACGATTCGCCTCTTCCCAGAACCGCGGCAGGTTCCTCCACAAGCCCCCGGCCTCTTCCGTCCGGGGTGGCCGCTCCTCGCGTTCTTCTCGTCGAAGACAACGCCGTTAACCGCACCCTCGCTCAGCGGCTTCTGCAGAAGCGCGGCTATCAGGTCACGGTCGCCATCGACGGCAAACAGGCTCTGCTTGCCCATGCCTCCGCCGGATTCGACCTGATTTTGATGGACGTGCAGATGCCCGAAATGGACGGCTTCGAGGCCACCGCTGAAATCCGCAAGCAGGAAAAACTTTCCGGCCGCCACACTCCCGTCATTGCCCTCACCGCCCACGCTCTGAAGGAAGACCGTGACCGCTGCCTTTCCGCAGGCATGGATGCCTATGTTACGAAACCCATCCGTCCCGAAGAACTCTTCAAAACCATCCAATCCCTGTTGGCCCCCGCCACACAATAGCCGGGTTTCTGTGGCCCCTGCCCTTGCCGAAATCCCCGAAACGTGGCACAAGAAACTCACTATGCCTACGCTCACCGAAATGCCCACTTCCAAATTTCAGGCCTTGGGCCGCCTCATCGGCAACACGCCGCTGCTCTCTATCCACTTTCGCTATGAAGGCACCCATCGCGTTCTGTATGCCAAATCCGAATATCTAAATCTCACCGGTAGCATCAAGGACCGCATGGCCCTCCGTATCCTCAGCCAAGCCTACGCTGCTCAACAGATTGTTCCCGGGCATACCATCGCCGAGGCCACCAGCGGCAACACCGGAATTTCTTTTGCCGCCATTGGCCGCATGCTCGCCCACCCCGTGAAAATTTTCATGCCCGATTGGATGAGCCAGGAACGCGTCCACCTCATCCGCAGCTATGGCGCCGAGGTTGTCTCCGTCAGTAAAGAGGAAGGCGGCTTCCTTGGCGCAATCCGGCGTTGCGAGGAGTACGCTGCCAGCCGGCCCGATGTCTTTCTTCCTCGGCAGTTCTCCAATCCCGCCAACACCCTGGCCCACTACGAAACCACCGGTCCGGAAATCTGGTCCCAGCTCACTTCCATTGGCAAACGCCCCCAAGCCTTCGTCGCCGGTGTAGGCACCGGCGGCAGCGTCATGGGCGCCGGCAAATATCTCCGCGAACGCGAACCCGCAATGCGCGTTCATCCCGTCGAACCCGCCGAATCTCCTACGCTCTCGACTGGCTGCAAGGTCGGCAACCACCGCATTCAGGGCATCTCCGACGAATTCATCCCGGAAATCGTCCGTCTGAAGGATCTCAACGAAGTCCTTGCGGTCTCCGACGGCGATGCCATTCTCATGGCGCAAAAACTGGCGTTGAATTTGGGTCTAGCGGTGGGGATTTCTTCCGGCTGCAACTTCCTCGCGGCGGTAAAAGCCCAGGAATTGCTGGGTCCCGATGCCGCGGTCGTCACCATCTTCTGCGACGACAACAAGAAATATCTCAGTACCGCTTTAATGAGCGAAGAAGCCGCAAAGCCCGGCTACCTCTCTCCGCATATCGAACTTCTGGGTCTCGGCACCGTCGGCCGCTCCTGCGAATTCTGCCACTAACTGCCGGCTGCAGACTCTCCCAACACTTCCGCCGGCCTCGCCGATACAATAAACCCGCACCCCAGCAAATACCGGTACAAATGATCCACCGGTGTCACCGGCTCCAAATCCTCCGCGTACACCAAGCCATTCCTCACCTTATATTTCCACTGCGTGGCTCCCAGCGTCTCCAGCCTTTCGCACAGCGCCGCCTCCGTCATCGGATAGACGCCCAGACGAACATTCTGCGTAAATAAGCGCGCCACTCCTTCCAGCAGCGCCCCTTCCAGATTTTCATAGCGGTCCTGCAGGGCGTAAATCAGCACGGAGAGTCCCACGGCAAAATACACCGTCGATTTTGTATAGCGGCTGACATATTCGCTCATCGTATACAGCTCCCGAGCCCGGAAAAATACCGTGCCGAATCCCAGCTTCTGCAGTTCGCCCGCGTGCACCGCCACCTGTTCCGCCGTGGGAGCCTGCGCGCCCTTCAGAATCGGCTGGCTAGACAGGCAGAACATCCCCAAGCCTCCCTTACTCCGTGCAATCTCTTCTTTCGGCACCTGTGCCAGCGTCGTCTCAATCAATTGGCCATGCAATTCGCTCACCGGTTCGAACATACCGGGAGCCATGACCAAAGCCCTTTTGTACAAAAGCTCATTTGGCGCCACCAGTGTTCCATCGGCCGCATACGCCACCGCTTCCGCATATCCGCCCGTCACCAGCATTGCGTGCAACTTCCGCCGATCCCATTCCTCGAACGCCGGGCCATGCAGCTCCACGTAATCGATCTCGATGCGCTCCAGGCTTAAATCCTCATACACCCCGGCAAAAAATTCTTCGGCCGATCCCGTGTGATGAAACGCCGCATAAATCAGGTTTACGCCCAGAATCCCCACGGCTGCCTGCTGCTGCAGATTTGTTGGATCCTGCAGGTTGATGTGCAAGACTAGGTCGCTGGCCGGACCGCCGGGTGCCTGCTGAAATCGCACGCCGACCCAGCCGTGGCATTCGTTGGTTCCCGAAAAATTCCGCGCCGAAATCGTATCCACAAACGCAAAAAACTTCGTCGTTGCTCCCCGGCTTGTCTGCAATTCCGTCAGCAGTTGCTTCCACTCGCTCTCCATCATCGCCTGCAAGCGCTGCTGGGAAACGTAGCGCGTCCCCTTTCCATAGAGGTCGTCGCTCACTTCCTTGTCGTATGCCGAGATCGTTTTCGCCACGGTCCCCGACGCGCCGCCCACCGTCAGAAACCATCGCGCCACTTCCTGCCCCGCGCCAATCTCCGCAAACGAACCGAACTTCGTGGTATCCAGATTGATCGAAAGGGCCTTCTGGTGTGTTCCTATTTTCTCTTCGTTGGCCATCGCATCACCGTCCGCCCGCCACTATAGCCGCTCCGCACACACGAATCCACCGTGTTCCTCCCGGCGTTCGGCCGATTTTTTCTATGGTTTTGAATTGCCGCCACAGCGCGGCAGTGTGGTACAGGCATCCCTGCTTGTGCTTCTGAATCGCCACCAACAGCTAACAGCTAACAGCTAACAGCTAACAGCTAACAGCTTATTCCCTCACCTTCCTAAGAACTTCTCCAGCTTGGTGATCTCGGCATCCGCCATATCGAAATATTTCTGCGCGTTCACCAGATCGTGCGCCTTTAACGCCGCCTCTGCCTTGGCCAGGTCGGCCTGCATCCGCTGCTCCGCCGCCGCCATGTCTCCGCGCAAGTTGTAACCTTCGGCCTGCTGCTGTTTTCTCAGCGTGTCCACGCTTTGTGACACGGCGCTGGCCCGCGCGCTCAACTGGTCCGCCAGGTCATCCATCTTCTGGATTTCCTCCGGCGAAGGTCCGGCCGGCACTGGCGGCGCTTGCGTCTGGGCATTCTGGCCGCCATTGTTTGGCTTCGGAGTTCCCGGCGTCTTCGGCGGCGAAATCCCCGCGTCGGAATTCGGCGCAGGGACGTTGACGTTCGCACCTGGTGTGTTTACCGAAACTCCCGAGGAGTCCACCTTTACGGTCGCTCCCGGCGTGTTCACCTGGACTGGCGCATCGGCCTTCTTCGCTCCCGGATCCTTTGCCGGTATCGTCGCTTTCTCGGGGTCCGCGTGTGTATTCAGATGCCGCGGAATGTAAATTCCCGCCGCGATAAGCACGCCCGCACCAATCAGCGATCCCAGCGCCAACAATAACCCGCGATTCGACCCGCGCGCCGTTGGAGCCGGCGGCACATACGCCGGTGGTGGCGCGGCCTGTCCCGAAAATGCCGGCGTCGCCATCGTTGGCGGCGGCATCGGCGTATTCATCTGCACGGTTGGAGCCACCATGGGCTTTGCCGGTGTCTGCGGCGCCGGCGGATTCGGCAGGCGCACCGCGGCCTGCGTCGTCGCCGGAGGGGTCGGCATCCTTCCCGCCGCTCGCGCGCCCGGCGCCAGCGTCCCCATCAGTGTCTCGTCGTTTGCGGCGGTCGCTGCTGCGCCGGTCCGTGGCGTTGGCGTGAACGTTGTCCCCGCGCTCGGCAATTCCTTCACCGGAACACTCTTCAACGCATTGCGAAACGCATCCGCGCTCTGAAAGCGGTCCGCCGGATTTTTCGCCATCGCCATCAAAATGATCTGGTTCAATTCGGGAGGCACGTCCGCGCGCAAATTGATGGGCGGCTGCGGCTCCTGGTTCAAATGCGCCGTCATCAGCGAATATTGCGAATCGCCCTGGAAGGGAAGTTTCCCCGTCAATAGTTCGTACAGCGAAACTCCAAACGAATAAATATCGGACCGCGCATCCGCCGACTCGCCCCGCACTTGTTCTGGCGGCATGTAATTCAACGAACCCAGCGTCGTCCCGGTGGACGTCAGCGAACCGTCCGTTCCCGACCGCGCAATCCCGAAGTCCATCAGCTTCACCACGCCTTGCGGCGTCAGCATCATGTTCGCCGGCTTGATGTCCCGGTGAATAATGTTGTGCGCATGCGCGTAGCTCAACGCCTCTAGAATCTGGTCCGCGTAGTTCACCGCCTCCGCCGTGGAAATCGGCGCGCGCGCAATGCGGTTCGCCAGCGTTTCGCCTTCCACGAACTCCATCACCATCACCAGTTGGTTTTCGTAGGTCATCGCCGTCCGCAGCGACGCGATATTGGGATGATTGAGCGAAGCCAGCAGCCGGATCTCCCGGAGAAACCGGTCCGCAAGGCTCTGGTGCGAGGTCAGGTCCGGCAGCAGCACCTTCATGGCCTCAACGCGATCCGAAATCACGTTGCGCACCTTGTACACCTTGCCCATCCCGCCCAACCCGAGGATGGAGAGCACTTCGTAATCGCCAACTTTTTGCCCAATATTGAATTCCGCGGTCATCAAACCCTCCTGCCGGAGTCATCTAAATTCTCACGAGCATACACGAAACATCCGCCCCAAAATACAACTGCCATTCCGTCCCCGCGTGGTTACACGCCATTTCGATGAGGGGACTCTGGCCGAATATCCCAGCTCCAAAAACAAAACGAGCCCGAACAACTTCCGTCCGGACCCGTTTCTTCATTCCATCTTGCTCTTGCCTTTCAACTCTCGAACCTTCAACTCTTCAACTATCTTTTTCGATCACGGCGTACTCTTCGCCACATCCCCCACCTTCGGCGCTCCGGCCCCGTTGAACGTTGCCGTTGACGAATCGTCGTCCACGTCCGTTACCGTCGCAGTCCCGATCTTGTCGGTTACCGCCTTGATCACTTTGCCGGTCGTCGGGTCTTTCACCACGCGAACCTGGCGGCTGATTTCCAGGATATCGCCAACGTGCACTCCGGCCTTCTTTCCGACGTTCACAATCAAGCTGTTTCCGGAGACGTCCGCTACCAGCCCGTTCACCGCGATCTTCGTCGCCACCACTTTGCTGGAGTTCGCATTCAACTGCTCGGCTGTACTGTCCACCGCTCCGCGCACCGCTTCGCCCAGGATCGTGTTCGCGAAGTTGCTGCTGCCCATGTCCAGGCCGCCGCCCCCGCCGCCGGACCAGCCGCCCCCGCCGCCGATCAGCTTTGTGTCGCTGCGCGTGGACTCGCCCTTCCCGGTCACGGCTACCATGATTTCCGCCGTCGAAGTATTGATGATGCGAGCGCTGACCGCAACGATGGCCTTGGATTTGCTGGTTCCCACGCCGCCGATGCCGAACTTCCCCAAGCCATAGCCGCCGCCGCCCACGTTGGTGTGCTGGTCGTCTCGCCCAAACTGGGTGATCGAGCCGATGATGATGGCGTCCACGCCCAGCACCGCGCCGATCTTCGCCGCGGTTGAAGCGTCGGCGCGATCGCTGTTCGAAAAGTTTTGCTCTTTCAAAATCTTGTCCAGCGCGTTGCGTTCGATTACCGAGTACTGCCCGCCGTTCACCAGTTTTTCCACCAGCATGTCAGAGATGCCTTTTCCGACGTCCTGATCCGACCCAAAAATCTGCTGCACCGTGGTTCGCACCGTGCCGTAATCGAAATTCATTACCGCAACGCGCTTTTTCGGACCCGCCGCCGGCGCGGGCGCCGCTGCTGCCGCGGGCGCCGGCGTCTGCCCCAGAGTAGGGATCGCAAACACTACGGCCGCCAATACTCCCAGCGCCATTCGAGAACCACGAGGAAACGACATAGGAAGGCTCCTTGCAGCGGGGCACACCTTAAAGGGTGGATTGAGCGTGACGCGCCCCGTATGAAACTTCCCGTAATGTTAATGAAGGATGTTCTCCTCCGCAACGGGGAATTGCGGAGTCGTCACCAGATTTGCACTCGCGGGTACTCGCCTATTTCTTTTCAACTCACCGCGCTGCCTTCAGCTTCACCACGCGGAACGCCGACCATGTTCCTTCATGCTTGGTCGGCACATCCCGTGCCTCTACTTCCACATCGCGCCACACATGTTTCAGAAACTCCGAACTCAAAATAATCTCGTTCGCCGCCGCCGCCGCGCAAAACCGTGAAGCGCGGTTCACCGCGTCCCCCACCACCGTAAACTCCAGTCGCTCCTGTGTCCCCACGAATCCGTGCAGCACCTCGCCGGAGTGTACCCCTATGCCAATCTCGCAGGTCGCCAGGCCGCGTGCCTTCCGCTCCGCATTCACTTTTTGCACTCCCTCCTGCATTGCCAACGCCGCATGCAGCGCGTGCCGGTGCTGTTCCGGATCGGCGTCCGGACTCCCAAACACAGCCAGGATCGCGTCGCCAATAAATTTGTCCACCGTGCCTTCGCAATGAAAAATCGCTTCCACCAGCGCCGCGAAGTAGTGATTCAGCATGTCCACCACTTCATCCGGTTCCATCCCCGCGCTCATCTTCGTGAACCCGCGAATGTCCGAAAACAGAATGCTCACCTCGGACCGTTCTCCTCCCAGTCTCAACCGGCCGCGTCCCGCCCGCTCCAGCAAGCGCTGCCGCACCTTGGGCGAAAAATGCGTCAACAGCCGCTGCAGCAGCAGATTCTGAGATCTCAGTTCGCGCGTCTGCTGCTGCGAGAAAATTGCCAGAGCCACGTGATGTGCGATCGCGATAAACAGCCGCAAGTCGTCGGTGCTGAAAACCACCGCCGGCTTCCGTGTGTCCACGCACAGCACCCCCAGCCGCTCGTTCTGCCAGGATAGCGGCGCGTACATCGCGCACTTCGACTGCATGCCGATCAGGCTTCGCGCCCCGATGTCGCTGCCCGCCGCCGCAGCCGGATTCCAGATCACCGCCGAATTCTGCAGCAAGACATGCTCCGCGAGTTCCATGCTCGCCGAGGGCTCACCTGCCGGCACGTGCGCCTGCAGCAATAGTCGATTCGAGCCGTGGTCCCGCAGCAGCATCACGGCATGATCCGCGTTCGGGAAAAAATTCAGCAGGGAAGTCACCGCACAATCCAGCATTGCCTGATAATTCGCCGCCGACGCCATCTGCAGCGGCAAGTCGTAGAACAATTCCTCCCGCGGAGTCGTTTTCAAGTTTCCCAGGGGCGGCAGCACCGTGGATCGCGTCGCATCCAGCAGCATGGTCACGCCTGCCACTGGCGGCGGTGCCAGCAGCGTACCCAGTTTGTGTAGCGGCGCCGCAAAATGACCCGGAATCGTTTTGTCCTTGTCCACCAGCACCGGCAGGAGCACCGCCAACAGGTCCAGCAGGCTCACCAGCGAACGCCCGGCTCGCCCAGCCCGTTCCGCGGACTGATCAAACACGCCTTTGGTCGCGCTCGAACGCTTGGCGATATGATCCGCCGGCAGCGCCTGCGATTCTTGCCGCAAATGCGATCTCACTTCCCGGCGAAGCAGCACCACTTCCAAATCCGCCATTTCCGCCGCGCCATGCACTTCGTCCCAATCTTGTTTTACGTTTCCGATGCGGCTTGGCGACACCGCGTACCGTTCCCACGCCTCTTCCCGGATCGCTCGCTCAACTCCACAAATGCCCAGCAGTAAATGGATGGGCTCAATTTGTGGGTGGCCGGTATGCACCGCCTCTTCCGCGGCAAGGCGCCAGGCCAGCTTCACACTTTCTGACAGCGGCGGCGTGTACTGATCGGGCATGAATTCTCCGGGACGTGTCGCGGTCGCCGTTTGCCCTGAGCAAAGTCGAAGGGCCAGAGGCGGGCGCTTTGCTAGAGTATATGTTTTTCCCGCATCTTCTGTGCATATTCCGCTCTCCCAACCCACTCAAGTCTCGCAACTTACCGCTCTTTTCCACCAGGCCCTGCCAACTGTTTCGTTGACAATTTCCCGCCCACCCCCTAAACTTACCTTTTGTCTCTATAGGGAAAGGTGTGACTGTTGCAATGAGGACGTACGTAGCCAAAGGAGAAGAAGCTGAAGCCCTCAAGACGGGCGCTCAGTGGTACGTGGTTGACGCGAAGGATCAGGTACTCGGCCGTCTCGCCACCAAAGTGGCGCGCCTGTTGATCGGCAAGGACAAGCCCAGCTTCACCCCGTATCTCGATTCCGGTGACCACGTGGTGGTCATCAACGCCAACAAGATTAAGATGACCGGCAACAAGGTCGAACAAAAGGTCTACTACTCGCACAGCGGTTATCCGGGTGGTTTGAAGGAAGTTCCGGCCAAGCGCGTTCGCGAAGCCAAGCCCGAATGGCTGGTTCGCGAAGCCATTGTCGGCATGCTCCCCAAGAACAAGCTTCGCGCACGCCGCGCCAAGAAGTTGCGCGTGTATCGCGACGCCGCCGGCCTTGCACGCCATGCCGGCCAGAAGCCCCAAGCCGTCGCCGTCTAACGGGGTTACGATTTTCTGGCGGCCGCTTTCTGAAGCGGGCGCCTTTCGGCAGCGCAGGCAATCGATTCGCCGGCGCGCGCCAACCGGTCTTCTGCACGTTGTTGTTCCTTCTAAGTGGTGCCTTAGCAGGGATTCAAACGCGCATGGATTGTGACGAGACCTCAGGACCCGTCTCGTCAAAATGAGTTTGAGGAGGAGCTTTGAGTACTGTCGAATCGCCCGCAGCGGGCAGCAAGACCTGGTTTCACGGAACGGGACGCCGCAAGGAATCCATTGCGCGCGTTTTCCTTCGCCCGGGGACCGGTAAGTTCACGGTCAACCGCCGCACCGTGGAATCCTATTTCCCGAATCACGCCTGGCTTCACGACGCCATCGAGCCGCTGAAGTTCACGAGTCTCACCGAGCAGGTCGATGTTGTGGCCACCGCTCATGGTGGCGGCGTCGGCGGTCAATCCGGAGCGGTGCGCATGGGACTCTCCCGCGCCATCAGCCGCTTTAATCCGGAACTCCGGCCGGCTCTGCGCAAGAACGGTTTTCTCACGCGCGACTCCCGTATGAAGGAACGCAAGAAGTACGGGCAGAAGGGCGCGCGTAAGCGCTTCCAGTTCACCAAGCGGTAATCGCTGGTTACTGGTCGCGTGCAACGGACTCTGGCGGCGCCGCGCAAGCGGTTCCGCCAAGATCACGGCCGGCAAGCTGCCGGCAAGAGGCTGCTGCGTAGCAGCGGATCGTGTAGGGGCGGCTTTAGGCCGCCTTCCTCACGGCTGCAGGCACGACAAGCAGCTATCTAATCAGGAGGCAATGTGGCAGTTGAAATCACCATGAAGGAGTTGCTGGAGGCCGGCGTTCATTTCGGTCACCAGACGCGTCGTTGGAACCCCAAGATGAAGGAATACATCTTCGGGGAGCGCAATGGCATTCACATCATCGACCTGCAGAAAACGCTCAAGATGTTCCGCGAAGCTTCCCGCTTCGTCAGCGACATCTCCGCGCAGGGTCGTACCGTTCTTTTTGTCGGGACCAAGCGCCAGGCCCAGGAAGCCATCGCCGAAGAGGCGAAGCGCTGCGGTGCGTTCTTCGTCAATCACCGCTGGCTGGGTGGCACGCTCACCAATTGGTCCACGCTGCAAAAGTCCATCAAGCGCTTGAAGCTTCTGAAAGCCATGACCGAAGACGGCCGCATGCTCGAGCTCTCCAAGAAAGAGCGCGCCCGCCTGGACCGCGAGATGAAGCATCTCCACCAGAACCTGGAAGGCATCGAGAACATGGCGCAGCTCCCGGACACCATGTTCGTCATTGACTCGAATGCCGAAGAGATCGCCGTCAAGGAAGCTCGCCGCATGGGCATCCCGGTGGTCTCCGTTGTGGACACCAATTGCGACCCCGATATGGTCGATTGGATCATCCCGGGTAACGATGACGCGCTCCGCGCCATCCGCCTTTTCACCACCAAGATTGCCGACTCTGTCGCCGAAGGCCGCTCGCTCTACGAGCAGTCCCAGGTTGCCGATCAGAAGGCTGCCGCCGACCAGGCGTCCCTCGAAGCCGGCCCGGACTACGTGGATACCAGCGCCTACGAGCAGTACGAAAAGCAGGAAGGCGACTTCGTCGAAGGCTCCGAGCAGTTTATCGAAGCCGCGGAAACCACCGTTCCTCCTGACGAGGAAGTCCGCTAACCATCGGCGCAAGACGAACCAGTTCGTTGGCCCGGTGCTGAGAAAACTCCCACACCGGGCCCTTTTTGTAGCGCCCGCCTTGGCGGGCCGCCTGGAAGTGCCGGGCTTAGCCCGACAAGTATTGAGATAACCGCAAACCGGCAACTGGTTCGCTGTTATCGGCTATCCAACGCCTTTGTAGCGGCCGCCTTCCGAGGCGGGCGCTTTGAAAAGAAAGGAAGTTCCAAGTTACCGTTTTAGGGTTTTACTCTTGAACTTTAAACTTTCAACTTTGAACTAGAAAAAAGGATGAGTACTTCAAAACCCGCTATGGAAATCCCAGCCAAGCTTGTTAAAGAACTTCGCGAACTCACCAATGCCGGCTTCAGTGACTGCCGCGCCGCCCTGGTCGAAGCTGCGGCCCAACTAGGAGGTTCGGCAGAGAACAAGCAATTGATTGAAAAGGCGGTCGAGATCCTTCGCAAAAAGGGGCAGGCCGCCGCGGCCAAGAAGGCCACGCGGGAAGCCTCCGAAGGCCTGATCGGCCATTACATTCATGCCGGCGGCAAAATCGGCGTGATCGTCGAAATCAATTGCGAAAGCGATTTCGTCGCCCGCACCGAAGCCTTCCAGCAGTTGTGTCACGACGTTGCTATGCACATCGCCGCCGTGGACCCGCGCTATGTCCGCCGTGAAGACGTCACGCCCGAAATGCTCGAAAAGGAGCGCGAAATTTACGCTGCGCAGGCGCGCGCCACTGGCAAGCCCGATCCCGTCATCCAGAAGATCGTCACCGGTAAAATGGAAAAGTTCTACGAGGAGTCCTGCCTCTACGAACAGCACTTCATCAAGGACGAAACCGTGACCATCGGCGAGAAAATCACCCAGGCCATCGCCAAGCTTGGCGAAAACATTACCATCCGCCGCTTCTCCCGCTTCAAGGTTGGCGAAATCCCCAACCAGCTTGCCGCGCTGCCCCCGGCTGCTCCTCAGTCCTGATCGTTCGCTAACACAAATACTCTGAGGGCGGGGCTATCCCCGCCCTCTCGCTTTTGTAGCGCCCGCCGTTCGCTGCGGGTCTCTCTTTCTCTCTTCCTGCTTCCATGTAGCGCTGGTCTTTTAAGCCAGCCTATTCTTCCTCGCGCTGGCCTGCAACCAACCCGTGGCACCGGCACTCCTTCCTGTGCTCTTCAAGTCTCGACTGTCAACTGTCGACTTCTTCCCCTAGTCACCAATCACCAGTCGCAAATCACCCACTTCTTCGGGTCACGGAACACGGTTCACGAGCCACGCTCTTTTGCTACAATTCTTCCAGCCCAATTCCAAACATCGGAGCCACATGGCCTCGCAATCGAAAGTTACGAAAAAATCCCACAAGAAACGCCCGGCCTACCACCGGATTCTCCTCAAACTTTCCGGCGAATCCTTCCAGGGCCCGCAGGGCTTTGGCATCGACGGCCAGACCATCTACGCCATCGCCCAGGAACTTCGCCAAGTGCATAAGCTCGGCACGCAAATCGCGATCATGGTTGGCGGCGGCAATATTTTCCGCGGCGCGCGCCAGAAAGGCTTTGAAATCGATCGCGCCACCGGCGACTACATGGGCATGCTGGCCACCGTGCTCAACGCTCTCGCACTTCAGGATGCCCTCGAAAAGCTCGGCGTGCACACCCGCGTGCAAAGCGCCATCGAAATGCACCAGGTCTGCGAGCCCTTTATTCGCCGCCGCGCCACGCGCCACCTCGAAAAGGGCCGCGTCGTGATCTTCGCCGCTGGCACCGGCAATCCGTACTTCTCCACGGACACTGCCGCCGCCCTCCGCGCCATGGAGATCAAGGCCGACGTCATCCTCAAAGCCACCCGCGTGGACGGCATCTATGACGCCGACCCGGAAAAAGTCTCTGGCGCCAAATTCTTCGCCGAAATCACTTATCGTGAAGTCCTCCACCAGAACCTGAAGGTCATGGACTCCACGGCCATCTCCCTGTGCATGGATAACGGCATGCCCATCGTCGTCTTCAACATGAATCAGGAGGGCAACATCCGGCGCGCCGTCCTCGGCGAACGCGTCGGCTCCACGGTAACGCCAGCTTAGTGACCCCCGTCGTTGAATTTACAGGCCACTCTGCCGCAATATATCTATTGCTTTTCAGGGGTATTGCGCCAAGCGCATCAGCCATCGTTACGGCGGCCAAATCTTGCCGCTCCAGATTCTCTGCGCTGTTAACTGTAGACTGTGAACTGATTCCCGGTTCCTGCTATCGGATTACTGATTACTGCTCAACAAGGACGAAACCATGACCAATATCGACAACACCAAGGCCGCGATGGCCACTGCCAAATCCCGCATGGAAAAGGCCGTCGACGATTTCCGCAAGGAACTCGCCACCATCCGCACCGGCCGCGCCAACGCCGCCATTCTCGAGCAGGTGCGCGTGGACTATCACGGCACGCCCATGCCCGTGAATCAACTTGGCAACATCACCATTCCGGATGCCAGCACGCTGCTCATCTCTCCCTGGGACCCCAGTGCCGTCGCTCTGATTGACAAGGCCATTCGCTCGTCCGATCTCGGCCTCAATCCCAATACCGACGGCAAGGTCGTTCGCGTCCCCATCCCCGCGCCCACCGGCGAGCGCCGCAAGGAACTCGTGAAGTTGATCCACAAGGCCCTGGAAAACCATCGCACCGCCGTGCGCAACATCCGCCGCGATATCAAGGAAGCGATCGATAAACTGGAAAAAGAGAAGAAAATCAGTCAGGACGAGCAAAAACGCTCTCTCGACGAACTCGAAAAACTCTCGCAGTCCGAAACCAAGAAAATCGAAGAACTCTCCGCCGCCAAAGAAAAAGAAGTCCTCGAACTCTGATCGCCGGAAAATTCGAAAATAGAAATTCGAAAATAGAAAAATGGAGACCCCGCGCAGCTTTGACTCCGTTGGGCCAAGGCCGGAAGTCAAGGACTTCACTGACCTCACGGCGTGGAAAACTGCGCGAGTTCCAAAAATAAGCAGAGGCAGGGCTTCTGACTAATTTCCATTTTCTATTTTCATTTTACAGTTCAGACCGCACCTTAACGGCGAACGACAGATACGGAATTTCTTTTCTATTTTCTATTTTCCAATTTCTATTTTCGCTTTTCCTCTTGCCCCGCCGGAAACAACACAATTGCTTGCGCCTCATCGAGTTTCACCGCTCGCACAAACGCGCTGTAGTCCGGCGCCCGCTCTCCCGGAATCTCCCGCAACAAGAATTTCACTCGACGCGAAGCTGTCACCGTATTCAAATGCCCGTCGTACTTCGCCGCAAACGTCGCATAGTCCCGCTCCACGCTCGTCCCCGGCGGCGTCTGCACCGCCGTTGCTTCGGGCAGCGTCAGTGTCATCTGCGTCTCCACGTCTAGCGGAGTCCCTAGCTCGATTCTCCCGCCCGCTTTTCCCGGCGCATCTGGCAGCGCGATCTGCGGCAGCAGCGCCGGAATCCGCACCGGCTTTTTCGACCAGTCCACAAACTTCGGCTGCGTAATCTCGTACTCCACCTCAAACGGCTTCTCCGTCTCCATCGGATCCGAAGCCTTCACACTCTCAATGTGTCCCCGAAATCCATCCGACAGCGCCAGCATTCCCGCCACCTCACTCCACCGGTCCTTCGGCGCCTGATGAAACGCCATCCGCAGCAGCAACTCGTTGTCCCCGCGCATCACATACTTCACTTTCGCCTTCAATTCCCCGTCAGGAGAAATCGCCCCTCCCACTTCCACCTTTTGGAGTCCTTGAAATGGCAGTTGGTCTGGCACCTCGCGCCAGGTCTCTTCCAGGGCTGGTCCCACGAGCAATGCTCTCTTTCCTCGAAACTGGGAGGGAATCATGCCAAAAGGAGCTACCCCAAGATTCAAATCCATCCAAAAAACCACGGAAGGCACCCCGGCAGTTGTCAGAAGACGATCAAAAACCTGCGGTCTAGGCAATCCGCCGACCTCGAGTGCCTTGGACGAGTGCGCTAGTCCCGCTCTTACCCCGCAACAGTTCTTGACCAGAGCCGCAAACAACAAGAACTTGTCCTCGGGTGTCGCATAGCCGGAAGATAAAATTTCTTCGGGCGCGCGCATTCGAAATTGTGTGGCTCCCAGAGGCAGATCAACCGTGATGATTTTCCCCGAGACAAAATCATAGAGCGGCCGAATCCAATTGATGGAAGGCTCCTGCCCCTTGACGATGTCCAATGCCTTAGATCTCAACTTGTCAACGTCCGACTGAGTTGGAAGCATCTGCTCGGCGAAACGCCTCGCAAATTGCTCCCATGAGTCAAATGTTGTGAGGACGACATCGGGCTTCACCTCAACCGTCGGTGTATCGTTTTTTTCGAGCGCACGATGCCAAACGTGTCGCCTGCGGGTACTAGAATCTGTTTCGCTCTGGTGTTCTTCCGGCGTCTCCGGAGCAGATGGGGAAATGTAGATGTGCACTTCAGGCGAAGCGGGCAGATCCAATTCGTAATTCTCCTCCAACACCTGCCCCGACCTGTCAAACGTATGCTCCAGCCAGAAGTCCGGCGCCAGGGGCGGCTTCGTGGTCGTCGTGATAACCCGGTACTCCAGCGTGTCGCCCTCCTGCAATCCCAGAATCCGCACCGTCTTTACGCGCACATCCTGGTACGCGGGAAACTTCTCCACCGCCGGATTCGGCACGTCTCCAATCGCACTCGGCAGAATCTCGCTCGTCCCTCCGTTAGCGTGGGCAATCCTCACCAGCGGAATCTCCACGCTCTGGAATGCCCGGTTGTAATCAAATCCCAGCCGCGCAAACTGCCGCGCCCCGCCCGCATCGTTGATCTTGACGACCGTGTGCACTTCCTTCCGCGAATCCCCATTCGCCTCAAACCGCACACGCGTCTCCAGCAGCGTGATCTGAAACGGCAGCGCCGCCTTTTCTTCGCCCTTTGCCGCTGATTTTTCGCTTTGTGGTTTTACTTCGCTGGGCTTTGCTTCCGTATTCGCCGACTCTTTTGCCGGCTCCTGTGCCGACACCACTGCGCCAGCGAGCACAACCCAAATCGCAAGAAGTTTGCGTAAATCTTGAAAGTAGAGACTCACGCTGCCAGTGTAGGAGCCACAGCGCCCAGCGTAAAGCCGCTCCTGCCATGGTGTTTCGGGTAGGGCAAGAGGCATGGCGCTATCAACTAGCGTCGGCAGAGTCGCCGTTCTGATAACATCTTTCGCGTTTCTTCGATGTGATCCTCGGAAAGGGCAGTGGATAGCGTCTGGAATCGGGCTTTCAAAAGTTGGCCATAACGCCGCAAGCTCCGCTCCCCATTGAGCGGCGCGTCCACGTCGTTCGGCACCAGAACCCCTAACAAATCATCAAGGCTATACATATCTCGCGGCTGCGAACTATCAGCTACCAGAACTTCCAGCGTCTCGTCCCGCCAACGGGAAAATCGAAACACTAGGCTACCAGCCTTGACGTAGGCCACGTCCTCTGCACTTGGCTCAAGTTCTTTTCTCGGACTCGGTACGACGCTCCCGCCATAAACTTCGAAGAGAAACGGCATTGCCTCCCGAATATCACTTGCATATCGTTTGCTCGCCCAACGATTTAACCAGGGCTCAATCCACCGGCAGCCAAATACCTTGTACAAGATGGTGGCAACGTAGAAGACAGCAAGCACTGTTCCCCAACCTACGTCCCGAAAGAACAGCCACACGTGTCCCTTCCAATCTTTCGGTCTGAATCGACTGGGTGGAATTTGCCAGCGTCTCATAGCTAAACGATACCAGTTCCCGTACATATCGACAGGCCACTTGCTGCGTCTAATAGCGTGCTAAAGTGGACGCTTGCCCAAACCCCCAATTTCCCAGGAGACCTCTCGCATGCCTCGCCGCCTCGTCTTCGCTGCCATCCTTCTCACCGCCTCCGCCATCCCCGCCCTCGCCGCTCCTCCCGACGACGCCACCAAGTCCGCTCTGGTCAAAATCGCCGGCTATTCCTCCATGGATTCCCCAGCCTTCAACTACCTCACCCAGCTGAGCGACGACATCGGTCCCCGTGTTACCGGCTCCCCGCAATCGCAAAAGGCCATCGACTGGGGCCTTGCTCAAATGAAAGCCATCGGCCTCGAAAACGTCCGCGCCGAAAAATATCCCGTATGGAAAGGTTGGACGCGCGGCACCGCCGAAGCCTCCATTCTCTCTCCCACTCCGCGCAAACTTAGCGTCGCCGCCATGGGTTGGACCGGCTCCACTCCCTCCGGCGGCGTGGATGCCGAACTTGCTACCGCCAGCGTCTTCAACCTTCCGGATGCCATTAAAAGCGCCAAATCCTATCGCGGCAAAGTCGTCTTCCTCTGGGCCCAGGGCCGCCCCACCGGCAATCTCAACATCGGCATCATCTTCAGCCAGATCGGCGAATTCCTCCGCGCCGCCAATCGTGAAGGCGCGCTCGCCGTGCTCACCGGCGATTATGGCTTCAAACCCGAAGGACTTGGTCTCGTCCACACTGGCATTCTTGGCTTCGCCAAGGATTTTTCCATTCCCTTTGGCGAACTTCCCCGCGAAGACTACAGCCAGATCGAGCGCTACCTTCTTGCCGGTAAAACCGTTCGCGTTCATGTCAACATCCAGAACCATTTCACCGACGGCCCCCTGGAAAGCGCTAACGTCGTGGGCGAAATTCCCGGCCGCGAACATCCCGAACAGATCGTCGTGGTCGGCGGACATCTCGACTCCTGGGATCTCAGCGAAGGCACCACGGACAACGGCTTCGGTGTCGCCGCCACGCTTGCCGCTGCCGACGCCATTATTAAAAGCGGCGCCCGTCCGCGCCGCACGATCCGCTTCGTCCTCTTCACGGGTGAAGAAGAAGGCCTGCTCGGCTCGCTCGCCTACGTGAAACAACATGCGGGAGAAATGCAAAATCATCTCGCGGCCGTGATTCTCGATAACGGCCAGGGACCCGTCCGCGAATTTCAACTAGGCGGCCGTGCCGATCTCATTGAGGCCTTCACGCCCTTTGCCGCTTCTCTGCAAAATATTCGCGACATCAACGTCTCGGACAAAATCGAACTGGAAACCGACACCGCTCCCTTTATCTTGCTCGGTCTTCCCGGCATCAATCTCGATCAGGATTCTCCCGAATACAAATACACACATCACTCCGCCGCGGACGCGATGGAGGCGGCAAAACCGGACATTCTCGCGCAAGACGCCACCGTCATGGCCCTCGCTGCATTCTGGATTGCAGATCGCGAACAACGCCTTGCATCGCCGTGGCCTGCGGATCGCACCGCCCGCGTCCTCCGTGAAAACGGCCTTTACGATATGCTGGAAGCACTCGGCCTGTGGACGTTCGGGAACGCTGGCCAGCCCGATTCTCAGTAATAAGCGGCCTATTATCAATGAGATGTGTGGAATTCAGAGTCTGAGAGGCTTCCGATTTAACGTTCTCTAACGACTTTCGCGTCAACTCTATTATTTGCAATAGTTTACGATGACTGAAGCGTACCTGTAGGCACGAGCCTTGCCATTTGCTACTTTTCCACAATTTTTTCCACTGCCCCTTGCCTAATCCGATTTGACAGAATGAGTTGCCTTCTTTATACTTACGGTTTGTTCAGGGGTATTTTCCCCGAGCAGTAACGGCCACTCATCAGGGAAGTTTCTCGAGTGGCTGGTTGGATGGGAATTCTTCGGTCCCGGAACAAGATCGATGGAATGGGACAGAAGAGCGGCCGGAATGGGGCGCCAGCCCCGAAAAGCCGAGTGAGCCTCTCCGATTCGAAACCAAGAGCTGCGGTTCTTCCTCTTGGAGTGCGTGCGGAGTCTCTTGCTGGTCTCTCCGGATTCGCAGTACCACTTTGAGCCTGTTTGTGTGCTCTCGCGTTTGTTTTGCGTTGCGCCAAGCGAGAGTTCTCGCACTCTGTCTGTGCGAGCGCATTTTTGTAGTGGCCGGACTTTAGGCCGGCCAGCCTGAAGGCTGCGAGGATTCGCGGATTTTCAGGCACCAGAAATGAGCAATCAGTTCTTTCTGATTACTGATTTCTGATTACAGATATCTGATTTTTGAAACGAGGATCGACTGTGCCGACGTTTTCACAACTTGTCCGGATGGGTAGAGAAGGTGTCATCTCGAAGACCAAGTCTCCCGCGTTGATGGGGTGTCCCGAAAAGCGCGGCGTGTGCATTCGCGTCTACACGCAGACGCCGAAAAAACCGAACTCCGCCCTGCGCAAGGTCGCCCGCGTCCGCCTCACCAACGCGGTCGAAGTAACCACCTATATCCCCGGCATCGGCCACAACCTCCAGGAGCACTCCATCGTGCTCGTGCGTGGCGGCCGTGTGAAAGATCTTCCGGGTGTGCGTTACCACATCGTGCGCGGCACGCTCGACGCCGCCGGCGTGGAAAACCGTAAGCAGGGCCGTTCCAAATACGGGGCGAAGCGCCCCAAGGCCGGCGCCGCCGCGAAATAGATGTAGTGCCCGGACTTTAGACCGGCCAGTTATGAAATGACTTTGTAGCGACCGCCTTCTGAGGCGGGCGCAATTGAGCAAGGCAAGAGATTTTCGAAGGAGCGAGAAACCGCAATGCCTCGTAAAGGAATAGTCAGCCGGCGCGCGCAAGCCACCGACCCCGTCTACGGCGATACCATCGTCGAAAAATTCATCTGCTCGATGATGTGGGAAGGCAAGAAGAGCACCGCGCAGCGTGTTTTTTATGGCGCCATGGATCAGATCACCAAGAAGACCAATGATGATGCGCTCAAGGTTTTCAAGAAGGCCATCGAAAACCTGAAGCCGCTCGTCGAAGTCAAGACGCGCCGCGTGGGCGGCGCCAACTACCAGGTGCCCGTGGAAGTAAATCCCTTCCGCCGGCAGTCCCTGGCGATTCGCTGGCTTCTGCAGTATTCGCGCGAACGCGCGGGCAAGACCATGGTGGACAAGCTTGCCGATGAGTTGATCGACGCGGCCAACTCCCGCGGCGGCGCCATCAAGAAGAAGGAAGACGTCCACCGCATGGCCGAAGCCAACAAGGCTTTCGCCCACTACCGTTGGTAGGAATTTTGTAGTGCCGGTCTTTAGACCGGCAGGATGTAGCGGCGGCTTTATGCCGCCCGCTGTTAAAGAAATTGGGGATGACGTGAGTGAAGTTGCAACAAGCAAAGCAGGGGAGAAAAGAGCTGTCCAAGGGACTATGAGCCGCGCATTCAAACTCGAAGATACCCGGAACATCGGGATCATGGCGCACATCGACGCCGGCAAGACCACGTCGACCGAGCGCATCCTGTTCTACGCGGGTGTCACGTACAAGATCGGTTCGGTGGATGAGGGCACGGCCACCATGGACTGGATGGAGCAGGAGCGCGAGCGGGGTATCACCATCACCAGCGCCGCCACCACGGCCAGTTGGACCCGCAACGAGAAAAAGTATCGCGTCAATATCATTGACACTCCGGGCCACGTGGACTTCACCGTTGAAGTCGAGCGCTCTCTCCGCGTTCTCGACGGCGCGGTCGCCATCTTCGACTCCGTTGCCGGCGTGCAGCCGCAATCGGAAACCGTGTGGCGCCAGGCCGACAAGTACCGCGTTCCCCGCCTCGCGTTCGTCAACAAGATGGACAAGATGGGCGCGGATTTCGACCACGTCATCCGCACCATGCGCCAGCGCCTCGGTGCGCATCCTGTGCCGCTGCAGTTCCCGCTTGGCCGCGAAGACAATTTCATCGGCTGCATTGACTTCCTGGAAGAAAAAGTCATCGTGTGGCTGGAAGAGACCCTTGGCGCCAAATTCGAAATCTTTGAAGTCGCCAAGCTCTGGGATACGGCTTTCGTTGCCAGCCGCCCGGACATCGCCGCCGCCCTCAAGGGTTCCGCGATCGACAAAAAATTCTACGACGACCACCGCTCCAAGGTTGTCGAATACATTGCCGAGCACGACGACGAAGTTCTCGATAAATATCTCACCGAGGGCACGCTCTCTCTCGAAGAAATGCGCAAGTCCATTCGCAAGTCCACGCTGGCGATGAAAATCGTTCCGGTGCTGGCGGGCTCCGCGTTCAAGAACAAGGGCATTCAGCCCCTGCTCGATGCCGTGGTGGATTTTCTTCCCTCGCCGATCGACGTTCCTCCGGTCGAAGGCCAGGATCCTGATACCGAAGAAACCGTGCTGCGCCGCGCCGCCGACGATCAGCCGTTTGCCGCGCTGGCCTTCAAAATCATGTCTGACCCGTTCGTCGGCCATGTCACCTATATTCGTGTCTATTCCGGCGTGCTCAATGCCGGCAGCTATATCTACAATTCCACCAAGGGTTCCCGCGAACGCGTTGGCCGCCTCCTGCAGATGCATGCCAACAAGCGCGAAGAAATCGAAGCGGTCCACGCCGGCGATATCTGCGCTTGTGTTGGCTTGAAGAGCGTCACCACCGGCGACACCCTCTGCGACGAAGATAAGCAAGTGATTCTCGAAGCCATGGACTTCCCGGCCCCGGTTATCTCGGTTGCCGTTGAGCCCAAGACCAAGGCCGACCAGGACAAAATGGGTCAGGCGCTCGGCCGCCTCGCTCAGGAAGATCCCACTTTCCGCGTGCACACCGATACGGAAACCAGCCAGACCATCATCTCCGGCATGGGCGAACTGCACCTCGAAATCATCGTCGACCGCATGAAGCGTGAATTTGGTGTGGACGCCAACGTTGGCCGTCCGCAGGTCGCTTATCGCGAAACCATCCGCAGGAAGGCCGAAGCCGAGGGCCGCCACGTCAAGCAGTCCGGCGGTAAGGGCCAGTACGGCGTTTGCAGCCTCGTTGTACATCCGCTGCCCAGCGCCGATCACGAAAATATGCATGAGATGTCCACCGACGAGCTCGATGAACTCTCCAAGTCCATCGCCGGTTCCGGCGGCAAGTGGCGCTACGACAAGGAGCACCGCTTCCTCTTCATCGACAAGATCGTGGGCGGCGCCATCCCGAAGGAATTTATTCCGCCGATCGAAGCGGGCATTCGCGAAGCCATGGACAGTGGTGGTCTCGCCGGCTTCATGATGGTGGACGTTGCCGTGGTTCTCGTCGACGGCAGCTACCACGATGTGGACAGTTCGGAAATGGCTTTCAAAATTGCCGGCTCCATCGGTTTCAAGGAAGCCTGCCAGAAGGCCAAGCCGGTTCTGCTCGAGCCGATCATGCGCGTTGAAGTCACCACGCCGGAAGAGTATATGGCCGGCGTGTTCGGCGACTTGAACTCGCGCCGCGCCCAGATTCAAGGTTCGGAAACGCGCGCGGGCAGCCACGTGATTCGCGTGCAGGTGCCGCTGTCGGAAATGTTTGGTTACGCCACCGATCTCCGCAGCCGTTCGCAAGGCCGCGCGAATTTCACCATGCACTTTTCGCATTACGCGGAAGTGCCGGGCAATCTTGCCGAGGAAATCGTCAAGAAGGCCCGCGGCGAAAAGTAACGACCCGATGAGGATCTCGGGGCGAACGAGTTTTGTAGTGGCCGGTCTTTAGACCGGCGGTTTTAGCGGTTTGATTTTGCTGGTTATTCCGTAAGGAGCAACAAAGTAATGGCTAAAGAGAAATTTGAGCGGACAAAGCCACACGTGAACATTGGGACGATCGGGCACATCGACCATGGCAAGACGACGTTGACGGCGGCGATTACCAAGGTGCTCAGCAAGCACAATCCGAAGGTGGCGTTCCGGGCGTTCGACACGATTGACAACGCGCCGGAAGAGCGCGAGCGGGGTATCACGATTGCGGTGTCGCACGTGGAGTATGAGACGCCGAACCGGCACTACGCGCACATGGACTGCCCGGGGCATGCGGACTACATCAAGAACATGATCACCGGGGCGGCGCAGATGGACGGCGCGATTCTGGTGGTAGCGGCCACGGACGGGCCGATGCCGCAGACGCGCGAGCACATCCTACTCGCACGTCAGGTGGGAGTGCCGTACATCGTGGTGTTCCTCAACAAGTGCGACATGGTGGAGGATCCGGAGCTTCTGGAGCTGGTGGAACTGGAAGTTCGCGAGCTGTTGAAGACGTATCAGTTTCCCGGGGACTCGGTTCCGGTGATTCGCGGTTCGGCTCTGCAAGCGCTGAATGGCGACGCGAAGTGGGAAGCGAAGATCGACGAACTGATGGCCGCGGTGGACGCCAACGTACCGCTGCCGGTGCGCGACGTGGACAAGCCGTTCGCGATGCCGATCGAAGATATTTTTTCGATTTCGGGTCGCGGGACGGTGGTCACCGGGCGTGTGGAACGCGGCAAGGTGAAGACCGGCGAAGAAATCGAAATCGTGGGCTTCCGCGCGACGCAGAAGAAGGTTGTGACGGGCGTGGAGATGTTCAAGAAGCTGCTGGATGAAGGCATTGCGGGCGACAACGTAGGGTTGCTGCTGCGCGGCACGGAAAAAGAAGATGTGGAGCGCGGGCAGGTAGTCTGCAAGCCGGGCTCGATCACGCCGCACACGAAGTTCAAGGCGGAAGCGTACGTATTGACGAAGGAAGAAGGCGGGCGGCATACGCCGTTCTTCACGGGGTATCGTCCGCAGTTTTACTTCCGGACCACGGACGTCACGGGCGATGTGAAGCTGCCCACGGGCGTGGAGATGGTGATGCCGGGGGACAACGTGAGCTGCGAAGTGACGCTGATCACGCCGGTAGCGCTGGAGAAGGGCTTGCGCTTCGCGATTCGCGAAGGCGGCCACACCGTCGGCGCCGGCGCCGTCACGGAGATCATCGAGTAACGCCATGAGACAAGGAGACAAAATTCGCATCCGCCTCAAGGCTTACGACCACCGCATTCTGGACCAGTCCACGCGTGAAATCGTGGAAACCGCGAAGCGTACCGGCGCCGATGTTGCCGGTCCGATTCCTCTCCCGACCACCATCAACCGCTGGACCGTGCTGCGCTCGCCGCACGTGGACAAAAAGTCCCGCGAGCAGTTTGAAATGCGCACGCACAAGCGCCTGATCGACATTCTCGAACCCACACCGGACACGGTGGACGCGCTCATGAAGCTCGACCTCCCTCCCGGGGTGGACGTGGAAATCAAGGCCTTCGGCCACGCGGCAAAGTGACGACCCGATAAGGGTCGTCATCCTGAGGAGCGTTGTTTGCGACGAAGGATCGCGAGACCGAAGCAGTAAGAAGCAGTAACGAAGAAGATTTGGAAGTACGCAGCCAATACCCTCGAGGCAAGCTGCGAGAGAGAGAAAAGGAAAATGGCAGTCGACGGAATTATCGGAATCAAGCTCGGCATGACGCAAATCTTCGCCGAAGACGGCAACCTCGTGGGGTGCACCGTTCTTCAGGCGGGCCCCTGCGTCGTGGTCCAGCGCCGCACCAAGGAAAAAGACGGCTACGATGCCGCGCAATTAGGCCTGGTCGAATTCGTCAAGCCGCAGCGCGTCAACAAGGCCCTCACGGGCCATTTCAAGAAAGCCAACGTGGCTCCGGTGAAAGTTCTCAAGGAAGTTCGCATCGCGGAATCGAAGGACGAAACAAAAGTCGGCGATCGCGTGCTGGTGGAAAACTTCCAGGCCGGCGAGCTGGTGGATGTCACCGGCGTCAGCAAAGGCCGCGGCTTTGCCGGCGGCGTCAAGCGCTGGCACTATGCCGGCGGCGACGCCACTCACGGCTCGATGTTCCATCGCGCGCCGGGGGGCATCGGCGGCAGTTCGTTTCCGTCGCGCGTCTGGAAGAACCAGCACTTCCCGGGACACATGGGCAACGCCCAGGTGACTGCGAAGAACTTGAAAGTGATCAAGGTGGATACCGACGAGAACCTGCTGCTGGTTCGCGGTTCGGTTCCCGGCCCCAGCGGAGTTTACATCTTCATACGCAAGGCCAAGAAAGCCGCCAAGAAGGCGAAGTAAGTCGGCAGCTAAGGGTTAACGGCAATCGCAGCGAGTTTGAAACGCAGGGATTAAGAGAGAAGAACAATGCCAGTCGTAGACGTAGTCAATCTAGATGGAAAGAAAGTCGGCCAGGTCGATCTGGCGGACTCGGTCTTTGGCGCGGAGGTCAATTCCAACCTCTTGCACGAAGCCTCCCGGTGGTATCTCAACGGGCTGCGCCGCGGCACGCACAAGACCAAGGAAAAGAGCGAAGTCAGCGGCGCTGGCCGCAAGCTCTGGCGGCAAAAGGGCACTGGACGCGCCCGCATCGGCTCGATTCGTTCGCCTTTGTGGCGCCATGGCGGCACCGTGCACGGTCCTCGCCCGCGCAGCTATGCATACGCGCTGCCCAAGAAGATGCTGCTTGGCGCGCTGCGCTCGGCGCTTTCCGCGAAGCTCGCGGAGTCCAAGCTGACCGTGATTGACGCCTGGTCGCTCGATACGCACAAGACCAAGACGCTGCGCACTGCGCTGGACAAGCTCAACGCCGCGAAGACCGCGCTGCTGGTGGCCGTTGGCGACAACAAAAACCTCGAGCTGGCCAGCCGCAATCTCGATGGCGTGAAGCTCTCGGCGACCAACGCCCTGCAGCCGTATGACGTGCTGCGCCACGATCGCCTGGTGGTTTCCAAGGACGCTATCGCTCGCCTGGTACGCGCGCTCGATCCGGAGCATCCCTCCGTCGCCGCGCCCCACGTTGAATCCATCGCGCCGGCTCCGGTTGCCGCGAAGGAAGCGAAATCCGCCGCCAAGCCTGCGGCGAAGAAATTCGCTGCGGCGAAAAAGCCCGCGGCCAAGAAGGGCAAGGAGTAAGCCATGGCAGCCCCTCACTATCAGATTATTCGCCGGCCGATCATCACCGAAAAGGGACTCGGCGTGAAAGAAACACAGCACACCGTGGTGTTCGAAGTTTCCGCCGCCGCTTCCAAGACCGAAATCAAGGAAGCCGTGCAGCAGATCTTCAAGGTGAAAGTGGACACCGTCCGCACCGCCAATTTTCATGGCAAGATGCGCCGCCGCGGCCAGAACGAAGGCTACCGGCGCGACTGGAAAAAGGCTTACGTAAAACTCGCCGAAGGCGAAAAAATGATCGAGTACGCGGAGAATTTGTAAGGCCGTTTTTGTAGTGGCCGGGCTTTAGACCGGCCGGGGAAATAAAGACAGACGGATTTAGTTCCGCCGGGTTGGCGGGAGATTTAGAAGGTAGAGGCAGAGATGGGACTCAAGAGCTTTAATCCATATACGGCGTCGCGGCGGTTCATGACCGTGCTCGACAAGAGCCACATCACCAAAGACACGCCGGAAAAGAATTTGCTCGAGCCGAAAAAGCGCTCGGGCGGACGCAACAACCACGGCGAAGTTGTCGTCTGGCATCGCGGCGGCGGCCACAAGAAGCAGTACCGCGTGGTCGACTTCCGGCGCGACAAAGATGGCGTTTCCGCCAAGGTTGCCTCCATTGAATACGACCCGAACCGCAGCGCCAACATCGCTCTCCTGCACTATGCGGATGGCGAAAAGCGCTACATCCTGCATCCCGTGGGTCTTGAAGTCGGCGCCACGGTTTCCACCGGCGAAAACGCGGACATCCTTCCGGGCAACTCCCTGAAGATCCGCAATATTCCTCCGGGCACCATGGTGCACAACCTGGAGCTCTATCCCGGCCGCGGCGGCCAGGCCGTGCGCACCGCCGGCGCTTCGGCGCAGCTCCTCAGCAAGGAAGGCGATCTCGCTCTGGTCAAGATGCCTTCGGGAGAAGTTCGCAAATTCTCCATCGATTGCCGCGCCACGGTTGGCCAGGTGGGCAACGTGGATCACGAGAATCAGACTTACGGCAAGGCAGGGCGCACCCGCTGGAAGGGCATTCGTCCCACGGTTCGCGGCGTGGCCATGAACCCGGTGGATCACCCGCACGGTGGTGGTGAAGGCAAGGTCAAGGGCAACCACCCGCAAACGCCTTGGGCTTTCCCGACGCTCGGCAAGAAGACGCGCCGCAACAAACGCACCGACCGCATGATCGTTGAGCGCCGCAAGTAGCTTTTGTAGTGGCCGGGCTTTAGACCGGCAAAGGATGTAGGTGCTGGGCTTTAGCCCGGCCCGAATTCCGGGAAGAGGACGAGAAATTTCGGCCGTTAGTTCTGAACGCTGGCGGCTGATTCTGAGGGACGGGGCGCGATCCTGAACGAGAGCGCCCAAGGTAAGCAAGCAGCGGACGCAGTTCCCAGCCGGTGAAGTCAAATCCGGCCGGGGAGAGCGAAAACATGCGAGCGACACGTACAACGCGCAATGCAGGACGCCGGGCACGCCCGGTGAAGCGAGCGGCAGTAGCCAAGCGGCTGGCGGCGAAAGTTGCCGCTAAGTCGGCGGTTAAGGTGGTCGTACCTCTCGAGCCGGTGCTCTATAAGCTGTGCAAAGCCGGCTGGGCGGTCATCGTGGATCGGACCCCGAACGCCCTGGGCACGCGTTTTGTCTGCCCGTTTTGTCCGAAGTCGCACCGTGTTCCGGGCCCGGTGCGTGGGTTTAAGAAGATGCGGCACGCCCAATGGGGCCGGTTGCGCCGCGTGGAGGAATAGGTGGCACGTTCACTGAAAAAAGGGCCGTTTGTTGACGGCCATTTGCGCGACAAGGTGGAAGCACTGAACACGCGCAATGAGAAGAAAGTGGTGAAGACCTGGTCGCGGCGCTCGACAATCGTGCCCGACATGATTGGTCACACCATCGCCGTGCACAACGGCAGAAAATTTATCCCTGTCTATGTGACCGAACAGATGATCGGCCACAAGCTGGGAGAGTTCGCGCCCACGCGTTCGTTCAAGGGACACGCCGTCAAGGCCGCCCTTGAGAAGGCTGCCGGCGCGGCTCCCGCAGGAGGCGGCGCAGCGGCACCCGCGGCGCCGAAGGCATAAGCCATGGCTGAATTGCAAACGGTTGCACCCGGAACGATTGAAGCTCACGCGCTTGCGCGCCATGTGCGCATGTCGCCGCAAAAGGCGCGCCTGGTGATTGACACCATCCGCGGCCAGAAGGCTCAGGACGCGCTGCAGTCGCTTCGCTACACGCCGAAGCGTGCCGCGAAGCACATCGAGAAAGTTTTGCGCAGCGCCATCGCCAATGCCGAGCGCAAGGCCGATGATTCCGGAGCGCCTCTCGACGTGGACCAGCTCTATGTCCACAAAGCCTTCGTCAACGAAGGCGCGCGCTGGAAGCGGTTGCGTCCCGCGCCGATGGGCCGTGCGTTCCGCTATCAGAAGCGCACCGCGCACATCTATGTCGGTGTTGCCGAGCATCATGTGGCCGCCGCTGAACGCGTGGCCGCGAATCTCGCGGAAGTAGAAGCCCAGAAGGGCGTTCGGGGCACCGCGCGCCGCGTCCGCAAGGCTTTAACCGGGAAACAACCTCCCGCCAAGAAGGGGAAGAAGTAGGCGGCCCGGCAGGGGTCGCAAGGATGAATTATGGGACAAAAAACGCATCCATATGGTTTCCGCCTCGGCTACAACAAGCCGTGGAAGTCGCGCTGGTACGCCGATAAGGATTACGCCGATCTGCTCCACGAAGACGTGAAGCTCCGCCGGGAGCTCAAGGAGCGCCTGAAGAGCGCCGGCGTCAGCTCCATCGATATCGAACGCGCCGCCAATAAGCTCGTCGTGCGCATAGCCACTGCCCGCCCGGGCATCATCATCGGCCGCAAGGGCGCGGAAATCGACAAGCTCAAGCAGGAAGTTTCCAAGCGCACCAAGCGTGAAGTGCACATTGACATCGTCGAAGTGCACCGTCCGGAACTGGACGCCACGCTGGTTGCCGAATCCATCGCCCTGCAACTGGAAAAGCGCGTTGCCTTCCGCCGCGCCATGCGCAAGGCCGTGGACTCCGCTCTTCGTTTCGGCTGCAAGGGCATTAAAGTGCGCGTGGCTGGGCGCCTGAACGGCGCGGAAATCGCCCGCAAGGAGTGGTACCTGCAAGGCCGGCTGCCGCTGCAGACACTGCGCGCGGACATTGACTTCGGCACCGCCGAGGCTCACACCACTTACGGGGTGATCGGCGTGAAGTGCTGGATCTATCAGGGCGAAAACATCCCCAAGCGCAACACGCGCACGGATGGGAAGCCCGCCGCCACCGCTGCGGCGTAGTTGGCGAAAGGTTTTTGCAGTTGCCGGGGTTTTAGCCCGGCAGGTTTTCTGAGGACTGATAGCGGATCGCTGATTTCTGATCTCCGATGTCAGCAAGGATTTAGGGAAGCGAGAACAACACGATGTTGATGCCCAAGAAGGTGAAGTACAGAAAGCAGCAGCGCGGCCGCCGCAAGGGCAAGGCCTGGCGCGGCTCCAGCTTGTCGTTTGGCGAATATGGCCTGAAGGCCATGGAAGTCGCCTGGATCACCGACCGCCAGATCGAAGCCTCGCGCGTGGCCATCACGCGCTTTATCAAGCGCGGTGGAAAGCTCTGGATCCGTATTTTCCCGGACAAGCCGTACACCAAGAAGCCCGCGGAAACGCGCATGGGCAAGGGCAAAGGCGCACCGGAAAAGTGGGTGGCGGTGGTAAAACCCGGGCGCATCATGTTTGAAATGGCGGGTATTGACGAAGCCACGGCGCGCCAAGCGCTGGGACTCGCGGCGCACAAGCTGCCGATTCCCACGAAATTCGTCTCCCGCGCGGGAGGACTCTAAACCATGCCGCGGCGTATTGAAAAGTTCCGCGAAGACGGCAACACCGAGCTGAAGGCGCGCGAGAAGGACCTCGCCGAGCAGATCTTCCGGCTGCGCTTCCAGCTCACCACCGGCCAGGCCGAGGCGCTCAAGCGTCTCCGCGAAGCCAAGAAAGATTTAGCGCGCGTGAAAACGCTTCTCCGCGCGCAGGAATTGACCGGCAAAGCAGCGCCGGCAAAGGCAGGTAAGGCGTAATGACAACGGAAACCCAAGCGCCCGTGGCTGGACGCGACGAGAGCACCGAGCTCGTCGGCAAGGTCACCAGCGCCAAGATGGAAAAGACGATTGTGGTCGAAGTGCAGCGGCTTGTGCAGCATCCCAAGTACCGCCGCGTCGTCCGCATCTCCAAGAAATTCTACGCGCACGACGAAAAGCGCGAAGCCAAGCAGGGCGACACCGTCCGCATCGTGTCCTCCCGCCCGCTTTCGCGCCTCAAGCGCTGGCGCTTGAAAGAAGTGCTGGCGCCCACCGCGTCGGCCAAGCCCGCGCCCGCTGCGCCGGGAAAGAAGTAAGGACGGAGCCGAATTATGATTCAGATGCGAACCTGGCTGACGGTAGCCGACAATTCCGGAGCGCGCAAGCTCATGTGCATCCTGCCCGTGGGCGGCGATGCCGGCCTCAAGGCCGGACTCGGTGACATCGTCACCGCTTCGGTGAAGGAAGCCACGCCGGAAAGCCAAGTCAAGGAAGGCAAAGTCGTGAAGTGCGTGATCGTCCGCATGCGCAAGGAACAGCGCCGCAAGGACGGCACCTACATTCGCTTCGACGATAACGCCGCGGTGCTCATCAATGATGCCGGTGAGCCCGTCGGCACGCGCGTCTTCGGGCCGGTTGCCCGCGAACTGCGCGACAAAAAATTCACCAAGATCGTTTCGCTGGCCCCGGAGGTTTGGTAAGTCATGGCACTGCACGAGCGCGCCAAGCGCCACATCATTTCGATTCGCAAGGGCGACAACGTCCACATCCTTGCCGGCCGCGATGCCGGCAAGAGCGGCCGCGTCCTATCCGTCAACCCGCGCAAGAATACGGTTGTCGTCGAACACGCCAACATCATCAAGCGCCACACCCGCCCCAACCCGAACAAGAACATCAAGGGCGGCATCGTCGAAAAGGAAGCCCCAATCAACGTTTCCAAGGTCCAGGTGGTTTGCAGCAGTTGCGGCAAGCACACCCGCGTTGGCAACAAGATACTGGCGGATGGTTCGCGCACCCGGGTCTGCAAACGCTGCGGCACCACGCTGGATAAGTAACGAGATTTTGGAGCGGCCGCCTTCCGAGGCGGGCGCCTTTTAAGAAGGAACGAAACGCAAATGCTGAGTCGAATGCATGAAAAATACCGGAAAGAAACGGTCCCCGCGCTGATGAAGCGCTTTGGCTGGAAGAACTCCATGGCCGTGCCGAAACTCAAGAAGATCACCTTGAATATCGGACTCGGCGAGGCCAGCCAGAACGCCAAGCTGCTGGATACCGCCGCCGTGGAACTCGGGCAAATCTCCGGCCAGAAGCCGGTGATCACCCGCGCGAAGAAGTCCATCGCGAATTTCAAGATCCGCAAGGGCATGCCCATCGGCTGCGCCGTTACCCTGCGCGGCGAGAAGATGTATGAATTCCTCGACCGGCTCTGCAACGTTGTGCTGCCCCGCGTCCGCGACTTCCGCGGGCTGCCCAGCAACGCCTTCGATGGCCGCGGCAATTACACGCTGGGCCTCAAGGATCAGCTGGTTTTCCCGGAAATTGATTACACGCGCGTGGACAAGATCAAGGGCATGAACATCACCCTGACCACCTCCGCCCGGAACGACGAGGAAGGCCGCGAACTCCTCAAGGGCCTCGGCTTCCCATTGCGCGAAAAAGGAGCAGTACAATAAATGGCACGCACCGCAAAAATCGCCAAGACCCGCAAGAAACCGAAGTTCAAGGTTCGCGTGCGCAATCGTTGCCGCGTTTGCGGCCGCGCCCGCGGCTATATCCGCAAGTTTCAGATGTGCCGCATCTGTTTCCGCGGCATGGCGCTCAAGGGGGAAATTCCCGGCGTCGTGAAAGCAAGCTGGTAGGAGCAAGGAAAAGGAACTATGCAGACTGATCCCATCGCCGACTTTTTGACACAGATCCGCAACGCGGCCGCGGCCAAGCACCAGCGCGTGGACGTGCCGGTCTCCAAGCTGAAGACCGAAATCGCCCGCATCCTCAAGGAAGAGGGCTATATCTCCACCTACAAAATGGTGGAAGAGAACAAGTCCCGCAAGACTTTGCGCATCTTCCTGAAGTACACCCCGGACCGCCGCAGCGTCATCACCGGAGTGAAGCGCATTTCGCGTCCCGGGCAGCGCAACTATCTCGGCACCGGCGACATTCGTCCCGTCGTGGGCGGGCTCGGCATCAGCATCCTCACCACGCCCAAGGGCGTGATGACCGGACGCGCCGCGCGCAAGTCCAACGTCGGCGGTGAAATACTTTGCGAGGTCTGGTAGGGCTTTTTGCAGGTGCCGGGCTTTAGCCTGGCGGAGTTTCTGAGCTAACGGCTGTCGGCTAATGGCTAACGGCTAAAAGAAAAAGGACGTAACGCAACAATGTCACGTATTGGCAAAAAACCGATTCCCGTGCCCTCCGGCGTGAAGATCAACAAGCTCGCCGACGGCCGCGTTGAAGTGCAGGGCCCCAAGGGCAAGCTCCATGTGCTCGTGCCGCAGCAGATCAAGCTCGAGCAGAAAGACGGCGTGCTGAACGCGCTGCGCGACAACGACGAACACCGCGCGCTGCATGGTTTGGCGCGCGCGTTGCTCGCCAACGCCGTGCATGGCGTCACCCAGGGCTTCAAGAAGGAGCTCGACATTGTTGGCGTCGGGTACCGCGCCGAAGTCAAGGGCAAGGCCGTCGCTTTCGCGCTCGGCAAGTCGCACCCGGTGGAGTTTGCGATTCCCGAGGGCATTCAGATCTCTGTGGACAAGCAGACGCATCTTGTCGTCAGCGGCGCGGACAAGGCGCAGGTCGGCCAGGTCGCGGCGGATATTCGTTCGCTTCGCCCGCCTGATCCGTACAAGCAGAAGGGCATCCGCATCACCGGCGAGCGCCTGAAGAAGAAGGCTGGCAAGGCAGGCGCCAAGGCTGGCGCAGCGTAGTTCAGTCAGGAGTCGGTAGTCCGTAGTCGGAAGATGTGAACTACGAACTACGGACTTGTAAGAACGAAAAGGTTTTGCGGGGCTCGCCCTCCGAGGCGGGCCGCTGGAGAAGGATTGAAGGAGAAATATCGTGGCTTCCGTACCGGTTCGTAAATTGTCCAAGGATCAGCAGCGCCGCCGCGTGCATGCCCGCGTGCGTACCCGCGTTACCGGCACGCCGGAGCGCCCGCGCTTGAACGTCTATCGCTCGGTTGCGCACATCTACGCGCAGGTGATTGATGATCGCAGCGGCAAGACGCTGGTTTCCGCCAGCTCGGTCGACAAGGAAACCAAAAAGGGTTTGAAGGGTGGCGGCAATATCGCTTCCGCCAAGGCCGTCGGCAAGATCATTGCCGACCGCGCCAAGGCGGCGGGCGTCACTCAGGTCGTGTTTGATCGCGGCGGGTACAAGTACCACGGCCGCGTGAAGGCGCTCGCAGATGCGGCGCGGGAAGCGGGGTTAAAGTTTTAAATGTCCAAGCAAATTTTGCGCGATAGTTTGGCGGTTCGGCGGCTTCTCGAAGTCAATCCTTCGGATTTGAAGGACGACGTCATTGCCATCAACCGCGTCACCAAGGTCGTCAAGGGCGGCAAGAACCTGAGCTTCTCGGCGCTTGTGGTTGTTGGCGATAATCACGGCCATGCCGGCTTCGGCATGGGCAAGGCCCGCGAAGTGCCCATGGCCATCAAGAAGGGCATCGAGCAGGCCAAGAAAAATCTGATCAAGCTCAACATGAAGGGCACCACCATTCCGCACCAGGTCACCGGGCGGTATGGTTCGGCGCAAGTTCTGTTGAAGCCCGCGTCGGAAGGCACCGGCGTCATTGCCGGCGGCCCCGTGCGCAAGGTCATGCAGGTTGCGGGGATCACCAACGTGCTCACCAAGTCGCTGGGCACCTCCAACCCGCACAACGTCATCAAGGCCACCTTCGCGGCGTTGCTCAGCCTGAAGGATGCCAGCCAGGTTGCCGAAACCCGCTCGAAGACTGTCGAAGAGATCAGCGGCAAGGCGCCCAAGGTGGAAAAAGTGGAAAGCCAGAAGGCGGCAGGGGAATAAGTTATGGCGGCAGAGAAGAAGGGCGCGGCGAGCGCCGGTAAAGTCAAGATCAAGTGGGTGGTCAGCTTCATCAGCTGCACCGACGATATGCGCCAGACCATTCGTGGACTCGGCCTGCGCCGGCTGCATCAGGTGGTGGAGCGCGAAGATACCCCCGCGGTGCGCGGCATGATTCACAAGGTGCGGCACCTCGTGGAAGTGGTGGAGTAATCCATGGCGGATAAAAAGAAAAAAGAACACAACACGGTTTCTCTCTCGACCCTCGGCCCGGCTAAGGGCTCGCGCAAGCGCAAGGTGCGCGTCGGCCGCGGTATCGGCTCGAAACTCGGCAAGACCTCCGGCTCCGGCAACAAGGGGCAGAAGTCCCGCCGCGGCTACTCGCGCCGCCGGGGTTTTGAAGGCGGGCAGATGCCGTTGCATCGCCGCATTCCAAAGCGCGGTTTCCGCAATCCGTTCGGCGTGACGTATTCCGTCGTCAATCTCGAGGAGCTCAACGTGTTCCCCGCGGGCGAGACGGTAACACCCGAACTGCTCCGCGCGCACGGCTTCATCCGCCGCGCCACGGATCCGATCAAGGTTTTGGGCGATGGCGAGCTCAAGAACAAGCTCACCATTCACGCCCATGCGTTCAGCGCCTCCGCCAAGGAGAAGATCACCAAGGCTGGCGGCGCGTTCGAGGTTGTGGCCTAAGGCAGGACTAAGGAATCGGCATGAATCGTTTTTTCCAGGCTTTCGCGAATCTCTTCCGGATCGAAGATCTCCGCAACCGGCTCTTCTTCACGCTGGGTCTGCTGGCGGTCTATCGCATTGGCGCGCACATTCCCACACCGGGCATCAACGTCACGGCGCTTGAAGAACTCTTCAAGGCCTCCGCCGGCTCCGTGCTGGGCATTTTCGATCTCTTCAGCGGCGGCAACTTCCGCCGCCTTACGATTTTCGCGCTTGGCATCATGCCGTATATCACCGCCTCCATCATTCTGCAGTTGATGCAGGTGGTGTTCCCGTACCTGGAACGTTTGCAGAAAGAAGGCGAACTCGGCCGCCGCAAGATTACGCAATACACGCGCTATCTGACGATCGTTCTCAGCATCATCCAGTCGAGCACGATTGCCACCACGCTGGAAAAATCGTCGGGCATTGCCGGGCAATCCATGGTTTATCACCCGGGCATCGGCTTCATTCTGATGACCGTGCTTACACTGACCACCGGCTCGGCGTTCATTATGTGGCTCGGTGAGCAGATCAGCGAACGCGGTGTTGGCAACGGCATGTCGCTCATCATTTTCGTCGGCATCGTCGTCGGCCTGCCGCGCGCGATTCTGGACCTTTTTGAAAAAGCGAAGACGCAGGCTTGGGGCGCCTTCACGCCCATCGCCATTCTGCTGCTTCTCGTGCTGATGGTCGCGGTTGTGGCCTTTATCGTTTACGTCGAAGGGGCGCAGCGCCGCATCCCGGTGCAATACGCCAAGCGCGTGGTCGGCCGCCGCATGATGGGCGGACAGTCCACCTACTTGCCGCTGCGTGTGAATTCCGGCGGCGTGATTCCGCCCATTTTTGCGAGTTCCTTGCTGGCGTTTCCCGCCACTGCGGCGCTGGTTTTTGGCACGCGCTGGCCTTTCGTCAAGAAGGCCGCGGACGCGCTCAAGTGGGGCGAGCCGCTCTATACGGTTATATACATCTCGATGATCATCCTGTTCGCGTTCTTCTACGTCGGCATCGTCTTCAACCCGACGGAACTCGCGGACAACATGCGCAAGAATGGCGGTTTCATCCCCGGCATCCGGCCCGGCCGCAGCACGTCGGAATATGTCAGCATGATTCTGAACCGGCTTACGTTCATTGGCGCGATTTACCTGGCGCTGGTCTGCCTGCTGCCGGAATGGATGATCGCCGGGGTTCACCTCAACCACCTGCCTTTCTGGATGGGGGGAGACTGGTTTGACCGGCATCTGCCGACGTGGATTTTGAACGGGCTTGGAGTAGCGTTTTATTTTGGCGGCACCTCGCTCCTGATCGTGGTGGGCGTGGCGATGGATACGGTGCAGCAGTTGGAGGCACAACTCGTCATGCGCAATTACGAGGGCTTTGCGCGCAAGGGCCGTCTGCGCGGGCGTCGCGGTAATTAAGGGAGAGCAGCGTGGCGCTGGAAGAGCGTCCCGTGGGAAAACTCGACCGCGCAGTGATTTTTCTCGGGCCCCCGGGCTCCGGAAAAGGCACGCAGGCGATAGAGCTGGCCAAGCTGTACGGTGTGCCGCATCTTTCGACCGGCGATATGCTTCGCGAGCATGTTGCCAACGCCTCGCCGCTCGGCTTGAAAGCCAAGCCGTTGATGGAGCGGGGCGAGTTGGTGCCGGATTCGCTGGTTTTGAGAATGGTCGCCGAACGCATCGAGCGCGACGACTGTTTTCACGGGTTCGTGTTCGACGGTTTTCCGCGAACGGTGGCTCAGGCCAAGTATCTGGCGGAGCTGCTCAAGCGGCAAGGGTTGCAGCAGCCGTTCGTGATTCACATGGTGATTCCGACTTCGGTCTTGATGAAGCGGCTCACCGGACGGCGCACCTGCAAGGTGGGCGGCGAGATTTATAATATTTACGAGCGCCCGCCGAAGGTGGAAGGCGTTTGCGATAACGACGGCGGCGAATTGATGCAGCGCCCCGACGATCGCGAAGAAGTGGTGGCGCCGCGGTTGAATGCGTACGAAAAGCTGACGTCGCCGCTGGTGCAGTATTACCGGAAGTACGGCACGCTGCACGACGTGAACGCCAACCGCAAGGTGGAAGAAGTGCAGCGGGAGATTTTTGCGCTGGTCTCGGGAATGCGCGGCAAGTAGCGGCCGCCTTCCGGTGGAGCAGCGTAGTGGCCGGGCCCAGGTGGGTGATTGCGGCGGGTTTTGGCGGAGGCTGCGGTAGGGAAAAATGGCGATTCAATTACGCAGCGCCGCGGAACTCGAAAAGATGTACCGCGCCGGCCAGGTGGTGCACGAAGTCTTGAACAAGCTCCGGGCGGAAGTAAAGCCTGGAATCACGACGATGGACCTCGAGAAGATTGCCGAGGGGCTCATCGGCGGAAGGCCCGGCAAGGCCGCGTTCAAGGGGTATCGCGGGTATCCCTGCGTGCTGTGCACCTCGGTGAACAGCGAGATCGTTCACGGGATTCCGTCGCCGAAGCGGAAGTTGCGCGAAGGCGAAGTGGTTTCGATCGACTTTGGCATGGAGGTCGAAGGCTATTACGCCGATTCGGCCGTCACCGTGCCGGTGGGGAAGATCAGCCCGGAGCTGCAGAAGCTCCTGGATGTTACCCGCGAGTCGCTGGATCGCGCGATCGACAAGATGCGTCCGGGGAACCGCCTGGGCGATGTTGGTCACGCGGTGCAAAGCTGGGTGGAGCAGCACGGTTACTCGGTGGTGCGGGAGTTTGTGGGGCACGGCATCGGCACCAAGATGCACGATGAACCGAACCTTCCGAACTACGGGGAGCCTGGGCGTGGCGCGCGTTTGCAGGAAGGCATGGTCATTGCCGTCGAACCGATGGTGAATGCCGGCCGGCCGGAAGTGCGGATGCGCGGCGAATGGGTGGCGGAAACCGCCGATGGCAGTCCTTCGGCGCATTTCGAGCACACCGTCGCGGTCACCGCCAACGGTCCGTGGATTCTCACGCGGCCGAAGGAAATGACCGGCCCGAGTTGGTGAGGGAAGTTCGAAGTTGGTAGTCGGTAGTCTGCAGTTGGTAGCGGGAGGGAGTTTGGTTACGAACTTCCGATTACGGACTGCAAACTAACAGGAGCTTATGGCCAAGCAGCCGTTTGAGAAAAAAGAAAGAGGCGACTCCGGCAATTCCAAGGAGGACGCCATTGAAGTGATGGCCACGGTGATCGAGCCGTTGCCGAACGCGATGTTCCGCGTCGAGCTGGAAAACAAGCACCAGGTGCTGGCGCATGTTTCCGGCAAAATGCGCAAGAATTTCATCCGCATCCTCGCGGGAGACAAGGTCGCGGTGGAGCTTTCACCGTATGACCTGACGCGCGGCCGGATCGTCTATCGCTACAAATAGCGGGCGAGTTTTGTAGAGGTTGCAAAGCAAGTTTTGTGGCGGCCGCTTTCTGAGGCGGGCGCCGGGTGGGAAGAAGGAGCGGTTAAAATGAAAGTTCGCGCAAGCGTGAAAAAGATTTGTGACAAATGCAAGGTGATCCATCGCCGCGGCGTGGTTCGGGTGATCTGCACCAATCCGAAGCACAAGCAGCGCCAGGGATAGAGAGTCAGAAGTCGGTAGTCCGTAGCCGGAAGTGGACTACAGACCACGAACGGCAAAGATTTGGAATTTAAGAAGAATTTAGGAGCTTGAGAACATGGCACGTATCGCAGGTGTTGATCTTCCGCCGCAAAAGCGCCTCTGGGTCGGCTTGACGTCGATCTACGGCATCGGACAAGTGCGCGCGAAGGAAATCGCCGAAAAGGCCAACGTGGATCACACGAAGAAGATCCGCGACCTTACGGAAGACGAAGTCAACCGCATTCGCACGGTCATCGAGCAGGAAGGCCGCGTGGAAGGCGATCTCCGCAAGGAGATCCAGATGAACATCCGCCGCCTGATCGAAATCCAGGCGTACCGCGGGATTCGTCACCGCCGCAACCTGCCGGTTCGCGGGCAGCGCACGCACACCAACGCGCGCACCCGTAAGGGCCCGCGCCGCGGCGCCGTCGCCGGCAAGAAGCAGATAAAGGGCAAGAAGGGCTAACGGAACGTGGCCCGTGTCTCGCGACTCGTGGCCCGAAGAATTTTGTATATCTGATTACTGATTTACTGGAGTCATCGTGGCAAAAGAGCAGCAGCAAAACGCAACCCCGGATACTGGCGCGCCAGGGAAACCGGCAGCGAGCAAAAAGAAGAAGGAATTCAAGAAGAAGAAGGAGCGCCGCACCGTGCCGCATGGCATCGTGCACATCTCCGCTACGTTCAACAATACGCAGATCACCATCGCGGATCCCGATGGACGCGTGCTGACGATTTCTTCGGCGGGTTCCATTGGATTCAAGGGCTCGCGCAAGGGCACGCCCTATGCGGCGCAGCAGGCTTCGCTGACTGCGGCGAGCGGCGCGCGCGACCAGTTCGGAATGAAGAGCGTGGAAGTGAAGGTAAAGGGGCCGGGTTCCGGCCGTGAATCCGCGGTGCGCGCGCTGGCCGCGGCGGGATTGCACATCGTGGCCATCCGCGACGTCACGCCGATTCCGCATAATGGCTGCCGCCCGCCCAAGCGCCGGCGTGTGTGAGGAAGAGTTTCCAGTTCTAAGTTATTGGTTTTCAGGAAGACTTTCGAGAGCGCTTTCTCGAACTAAGAACTTAAGACTAATGACGAAGAACTAAGAGAGTTTCGCGAAGGGAGATCGAAGTTGGCAAGACATAGAGATGCAGTCTGCCGCCTGTGCCGTCGGGAAGCGCAGAAACTGTTTTTGAAAGGCCTCCGCTGTTTCACGGACAAATGCGCGATTGAGAAGCGCAATTTTGTTCCGGGTCAGCACGGGCAGTCACGGCGCGCGAAGGTTGCCGGCTACGGCCTGCAGCTTCGCGAAAAACAGAAAGTGAAGCGCACCTACGGTTTGCTGGAGCGCCAGTTCCGCAATTACTTTGAAAAAGCGGTGCGGCTCAAGGGTCCGTCGGGTGAAAACCTGATCATCATGCTGGAGCGCCGCCTCGACAACGTGGTATGGCGCGCGGGCCTGGCGTCCTCACGGGCACAGGCGCGACAACTCGTCCTGCACGGGCACGTGCGCATCAACGGCAAGAAGGTCAACATTCCTTCTTACCAGGTGAACGTGGGCGAAGAGGTGGCCATCAAGGACAAGATGCACGAGAACGCCATGGTGCTGGAAGCGCGCAATGTCGCGCAGAGCCAGAGCGCCGTGCCGTGGCTCGAGCAGGACCGCGAGCACTTCAAAGCCAGGGTCGTCGCGCTGCCGAAGCGCGAAGACGTCCAGACGCCGCCGATCAACGAGCAACTGATTGTCGAACTGTATTCGAAGTAAGGCAGTCCTCAGCCGTTAGCTGTTAGCCGTAAGCTAGCGGTGGTTCAACTGGAAATCTTGCTGTTGGCTAACGGCTAAAAGCCAACGGCTCATGGCTCGTAGGGTTACAGGGGCTGTCTTTATGCAGCCCAGAAGGAAGGAACACGATGTGGAAGGGATTTCAGAAACCGAAGCGTCTCGCGCCGGAGCTCGAATCGCTCACCGAACGGTACGGCCGTTTTTCGGCCCAGCCGTTTGAGCGCGGTTGGGGCACCACCGTCGGCAACGCACTGCGCCGCGCGCTCCTCAGCTCCATCGAAGGCGCGGCCATCACCGCGGTGAAAATCGAAGGCGTGCTCCACGAATTTTCTTCGATCCCCGGCGTGGTGGAGGATGCCACGGACATCATCCTGAACCTGAAGCAGGTGCCCATCAAGCTGAACAACGACCTGCCGAAGACCATCTACTTGAACGTCGAGCAGCCTGGGGTGGTCACCAGCGCGCAGATCGAGGAAGACGCCGACTTCGCCGTGCTGGATAAGAGCGTCTATATCGCCACGGTTTCCGAAGGCGGCCGGCTGCAGATCGAGATGCGCGCGAAAAACGGCCGCGGCTATGTGGCTGCCGACCGCAACTACGACGAGGACCTGCCCATTGGCTATATCCCGGTGGACTCGGTGCACTCGCCGGTGCGCAAGGTGAACTACTCGGTCGAAGCCGCGCGTTTGGGGCAGATGACCGACTACGAAAAGCTGATGATCGAGGTTTGGACCAACGGCGCGATCACGCCGCAGGACTCCATCGGATACGCGGCCAAGCTGGTGAAGGATCACATGGTCATCTTCATCAACATGGACGATACCACCGACATTCCGGAGATCCCGCAGGATATCGTGCACGATCCCCGGCTGGAGCACCTGGACCGCTCGGTGGAAGAGCTGGAGCTTTCTGTGCGCAGCTACAACTGCCTGAAGAACGCCAACATCCAGACCATCCGCGAACTCGTGCAGAAGAGCGAAAATGAAATGCTGAAGACCAAGAACTTCGGCCGCAAGTCGCTGAACGAGATCAAGGATATACTGGTGAAGATGGGCCTCAGCCTGGGCATGAAGTTCGACGAGCACGGCCGCATCATCTGGCCGCCGCTTCCGAGCCAGACGGCTCCGCCGAGCTCCGACGAAACGATTGGACTGTAATAGCCGGGCTTTAGCCCGGCAGGGAAGAGATAGCAGCGAGCAGGTATCCGACATCAGGAACCAGGAAAGAATTAGACAACCCAGGTTCCCCCTTGCTGCTCGCTGTTATCTGCCACCCGCATACTGATTTCTGATATCGGATTGCCGATATCCATTTGAGGAACGCAACATGCGACATCTGAAGTCTGGCTCGAAACTCGGACGCAACCCGTGGCACCGCCGCGCGACCTTGCGCAACCTGGTTACCAATCTCTTTGAGCATGGCCGCATCACCACCACGCTCACGCGCGCCAAGGCCACCCGGCCCGTTGCCGAGAAAATTATCACCCTCGGCAAGCGCGACACTCTGGCTTCCCGCCGTCAGGCCGCTTCCTACCTGATGACTCCCGCGGTTACGCAGAAGCTCTTCAGCGAAATCGCGCCGAAGTTTGCCGACCGCGCCGGCGGTTACACCCGCATCATTCCCGCGGGCATTCGCGTGGGTGACGGCGCGAAGGTTGCCATTCTCGAACTCGTCGGCTACGAGTTCAAGAAGAAGGAAAAGAGAGTAAAGAGCAAGGTCGAAGAAGCCGTCGAAGCCAGCAAGAGCTAAGCGGCACAGGCACTCTTGCCTGCGTGCAGACACTGACGCGGCGAGCAAGCTGACTTGGTCGCATACCCAAACCGCCTCCGCAAAGAACCGAGCCCGTCCCTTTTACCGGGGCGGGCTTTTTGTTTCCGCACTGTCCCCGTTTGAAACATCTCTTCTCTTGTCGTGACAGAAACTTTCGGTTCATTGACTCTGGCGAAATGTTTCGGTGTACTACGGCGAGACGGAAACGCCCTCTCACGGGCGGCTTGGGACTCTCCGTCAAACCGCCGGGAGAGTCCTTGTGAAAAAGCGCCGCGTTCTCGTTGTTGACGACTCCTCTACCATTCGCAAGATCATTGAACATTCGCTCCGGCGCACCGATCTGGAGATCGGCGAAATCATGGAAGCCGGCAACGGGAGGGAAGCGCTCCATCTCGTGCAGCGAGTCAGCTTCGGCCTGATCCTTACCGACATTGATATGCCGGTGATGGACGGCCTGGAGCTTCTTGAGGCCCTCGCTTACGTCCGCAGCGCGGAAAACACGCCGGTGGTCATGATCACCAGGCACACGTCGGAAGCCGGAGTCCTGCGCGCCATGCAGGCGGGTGCCCGCGCTTATATCCGGAAGCCATTCACGATCGAGGAGCTTTGGGAAAAGATTCAGCCCATACTCGGCCCGCAAAAGGAAAGCGTAGCCCCGTAGAGCAGGGTGGGTATAACGCGGGCACATTTTTGTTGGGTACCCTTGACGCGAGCGCTTCGGAGGACTACGTTGGCAGAGGCCCTCCCCCCGGACTTCTTCCTGCGTGAGGTTCTCCATGGCGACACTCTCTCCGGATAAATTGGCGGAACACAATAAACAGCTTGCCGAGCGCTGGGCCAGCATGCGCACGCACAAACGCGCAATGGCCAGCCTGCGATTGCGGCTGGAATGGGATGAAGGGGATGCGCGCCGCACCGCCAATGGACTGACGGTGGACGTGAGCCACTCCGGCTGCATGGCGGTGGTGGGTGCCGATGTTCCGCTGCACCGCCAGGTGAAGCTCGTGCTGCCGGAAACCGGGCGCAGCGCCAGCGGCGAGGTGGTATGGCGCGGACACGAAGCCTGGGAAGTGGGTATCGCGCTCGACCAGCCCGACGCCTCGTTCTGGGGTGTTAAGGTCTGAAGCAGCAAAACTTCACAAAATTTCAGGGAAGCAGCCTCAGGTATGCGCAGGAGACTGCTTGGCGCGCTGCTGGAGAGCCTCAATCGTTCGCGTGCAGATTTCGTCGGGAGTGCCCGCGGCGCTGACCGAAAGCAGCAGTTTCAAATCGCGGTAAAACTCGATCAGTGGAGCGGTCTTTTCTGCATACGCTTCCAGCCGGACCTTGACGGATTCGGGACGGTCGTCTTCCCGCTGACTGAGCGCTCCGCCGCAGAGATCACAGACATCCGGGAGTTTGGGCGGGCGATCCGTCAGATGATAAACGGCTTTGCAGTTTTTGCAGGTGCGGCGCCCACTTAGCCGGTGCACGATTTCTTCGATGGGCAATTCGTAGTTCACCACGGCGTGCAGCGTAATGTTCTGGTTTTCCAATTGCCGCCGCAGCGATTCCGCCTGGTGCAGAGTCCGCGGAAACCCGTCCAGCAGGAATCCTCCGCCGCAGCGCAGGCAGTTGCCTCGCTCGAGCAGCATCTCCCACACGATCGAGTCCGGCACCAGGTCGCCGCGCCGCATGTAGTCGAGCGCCGCCTTCATCGCGGGACTTAAATCGCATTCAGCCTTGGTACCCACGGTGCGGAAAACGTCACCGGTGGAAAGGTGGCAGGCGAGCAGCCGGCGGTGCAGCAATTCCGCTTGCGTCCCTTTGCCGACACCCGGAGGCCCCAGCAGGATCAGCCGCCAGGGTCGATCTACTTTGCCTGGTTGCGGGTTGCAGCGAGCCGCGGCGCCCTGCAGCCAGGAAGCGCGGTCGGGTTCGTCGGTGCCAGCCATGGCGGAGACTTTATGAGCGAGAAAGGCACAATTCCGTGACGGGCGTCACGTCTATTGCACACGAAAGATCAGTTCTCCATGGAAATAGGAGGGCTTTCCGTCCTGCAGATAAGGGTGGAATCCCCACCGGGACACCGCCCTATAGATAGCCATCACAGCGTCGGTTCCCAGATGGTGGTCATTTTCGATTCCTGCCAATTTGCCCGTTTCATCCACGGAAATCCTGACTGTCAGGGGCGTTCCCTTGGGTGCCGTCCCCGAAGGGAAGACTGGTTCGACAATGGATGTGGCGAGTTTTCGGACCTCGGCATCCGATAGTTCCGGCAGAGGGGAAGGATTGACCGTGGTGTGGAACGTAAATCCAAGAAGGGCTTCCACCTGAACAGGATCGCCATTCGAGATGGCAGGTTTGAGTTGCCACTTTTTGACCGCTTCACGCAACGGATCCTGCAGGCCCGTGTTATCGCAGCCTTCCGGCCACGCTTCTCTTACGTGCCCGGCTCTGTCCGCCGAAACATAGACCGCACAGCCACCGGTGGCCAGACCTCCGCCCGTTGGAGGCCACTCAATCTCCGTGCTCCCGACAACCAATTTACGAAAGGTGTCTTCGTCAATACGCAGGCTGCGAATTCGCGCTGCCGCGGGGGTGGATTCCTGAACGTTGAACATCGGATCGTCTAGCTGGTTGAAGCTCGTTAGTTCCGTGACTTGCAGTTGAATTTTCGTGCCGGGCTCGGGGTCCGAACTGATCAGGCGCGCCACCCATTTATCCCCAAACTTCTTGTAATCGTAAAACTCCGCAGCATAGCCCTTCGTAAAAACAGAGGAGAGCAACCCGTGCTCCCCCTCAAAACAGATGACCCAGCGGTCCACGCGGGCGTGGATGTCCGCGCAGGTCGTGGACTTTGCTCCGCCATGTGGCTTCGTAATTTGCGATTCGGTGTGCTTGAGCGCCTCCAGCATCGGCAGAGGATCCAGTGCCGCAGTTACATACGAGTTGAGCCAAAAAGGGAAGTAGTCGCCCTGATCGGTTTCAGAAACTTTCTCCTGGTTCATTACCAGCGTTTGCGAAAAATCGGGTGACGTGACGATTCGCTTCCATTTGGACGGAGAAACCCAATAGATTTCCAGAGTGCCGGTATAGTCGGAGCCGGGTTGGTCCTTTTCGAAGATTTTCGCCTTCAGGTGAAATGGCTGGCCGCCGGGCAAGGTGAGTTTTGACTGTTGCATCGCGGCTTCCGCGGCTGCCGCCAGTGATATTTTTTCGCCGTCTGCCGCGCCGCACGGAATTGAGATAGTGCATAACAGCATGGAAATGGCGATCCAGCGCATGTGGTTTTCGCTCCGTGATGCCGACTCCAGACCCGTTCGTTCTGGTATACAGGCGGGGATGCCGGCAAGTCCAATATATCGTTTTGCCACGATCGTGCAAGGGAGGGTCCAGGAAGGTTGGCCGAGCGCAAGCCTAGGCCGGACTGTTCACGGCTGTGCGTACTCTCCTGCCCCAGACGACGGGCTCTAAACGGCCCACCAGGAAGATGCAGCTTGCGGAGCTACCCAGGCAGACCATGGCGACAATCACGAAGGCCCAGACGAAGTGTCCCGTGCGGTCCACCACCAAGCCGGTAACAACGGGGGCGAGCAACCCCGAAAGATTGCCGAAGAAATTCTGGAAGCCCACCCAGCGGCCAGCCGCCGTGGGGCCCGCGAGCGCCTGGCTGATGGCCCAGAGATTCGAAGACATCACGCTGTAGGAAACCACTCCCAAAACGATCAGCGCGGGCGTGAAGCGCGAGTCCAGCGCGCCCGCCAGTCCCAGGAAGATTCCGCAGCCCGCGATTCCGCCGGCGACAAACGATTTACGCGCCAGCGTGGGGCTGGCCCCGCGGGCGATCCAGCGGTCTGACAGCCAGCCGCAAATGGGGGCCATCACTCCGCCCAGGAGATAGGCGGTGCCGCCGATTTTGGCCATGCTGTTCATCGAGAAATGGCGCTCGCGCACCAGGAAATAAGGCAGCCAGGTGATCAGGAAATAGCTGGCATAGTTGGAAAAAAACAGGACAAGGCACGTGCCCCACGCCGAGCGCATCTGAAAAAACTCCCAAAGGCTGGGCACGCCGGTGGAATCGGTTGGGGCAGCCTGGTGCTTTTCCGGCATCCATTTCAGCCAGGGAATCAGCCAGAGCATGCTAGCCAGTCCCAGCACGATGAAAAACGGCCGCCAGCCATAGCGCCCCATCAGGAATCCACCGGTGAGCAGGCCGAAGCCCGGGCCAAACAGGAGGCCCGCGCTCACAATCGAGTTGGCGCGGCCGCGGTGCTCTTCGGAGAAATTCAGGGCGAGAATTTTGCTGTAGGCGGGAAAGGCCACGGCTTCGCCGACGCCTAGCAGGAGCCGGAAGAAAAACAGGATGGCAAAGGTGTGAACGAGGCCGGTGGCCGCGGTAGCCGCGGACCAGAGAAGAAAGGCTCCGGCAAAGAGCCAGTTGACGTTCACGCGGTCAACCAGCCATCCGTAGAGAAGATTGAGGCAGGCGTAGGTCCACCAAAACGCGGAGAGCAGCAGGCCGAGTTGCGAGGCGGAGATTTTCAGTTCGTCCTTGAGCATCGGCGCGGCGATGGAGAGATTGCCGCGGTCGATGTAATTGATGAAGACGGAAATGGCGAGAAGGACGACGACGATGAGCAGGCGCGGAGGGATGGGCCGGGATTTCGAAGCGTTGGAAGAGGGCATGAAGGGTGCAGGCATCTTCTCTGGAGAAGGAGGGAATTGCAACCGGATTGAAAAACGCGAATTCTGTGATGTGTGTGAAAGAGAAGGGGTTAAAAGATTTGGAGTTTGGAAGTGAGGCAAATACAGGGGTTATTTTGGGGAGACCATTTTGGGCAATGACATACTTGACTCAGTAAGGCGTTTCTGGCATCTTCAGTGATTGGAGAACACTATAAGCCAGCCAAAAACACTCCAGCAAGCCATCAAGCACTTTGCCGACCCGGACAACTGCATCGCCTTCATGGTTGAGCGCCGCTGGCCTAACGGTGTGGAGTGCCCCACTTGTGGGCGCGCTGATGTGCGTTTTATCTCCACTCGCCGGATGTGGGAGTGTAAAGAGAATCATCCTAAGCGCCAGTTCTCCGTGAAGGTCGGGACCATCATGGAAGATTCGGCAATTCCCCTTCATAAATGGCTTATCGCAATGTGGATGCTGGCGAACTGCAAGAATGGAATCAGTTCCTACGAAATTGCACGCGCTCTGGGCATCACTCAGAAGTCCGCATGGTTCATGGTCCACAGAATCCAGCTGGCGATGCATAAAGAGAGTCTGGGACAGATCGGTGGAAACGTAATCGGAAAGCGCCTATGCTGAGGTCACTGGCGAAACCACTACGACGTGTAACTAAGCCCGGTCATTTGAAGCGCGGCCCGAAGCGAAAGATTTCTTAGATTTCTTCCGCTTCTTTTCCTTCTTCTCCGCTTCCAGCTTCGCTTTGATCTCAGCGTGAGGAACTTTCAATACCTCGCGTATCGCGTGGTCAAAATTCTCAAATTCTGATTGTTTGTTCATATGACTATCTCCGAGCGCTCTCTCGGTTTAAGTGTGAAAAAAAACTTCAATCGATCGCCCGTGAGGAAAATATATCCAAACTTATCCTTTTGGGAACCGACCAGTTCAGCGAAATCTTTTCGCGGTTCTTGTTCCTTACCGCGTCTCGCTTTGTCCATATACCACTTGTTCCAATGCCACGCGACACAGTCGGCCGCCTCCGTCCCCCTCTCAATGCCTTTTTGCACGTGAGCGAAAGAACTAATACGGATTAGACGGGCTGTATCTGGATGCCCCGTTCTCATGGCTTCAACCGAACGGGCGACTTCGCCGTCGTCTTTGTCGCCCGATTCCCTGAAATAGGCAAATTTCTCGTTGTAACAGTTATCTTCTGCCCACCAGCCCATAGTGATTAATAGCGTCTGGATACCAATTGCATGTATGTTGGTACCAAATGTGTTTTTCCAGCTATCAGGTGCTTCCTTTAAAAACTCTTGAGGTCGAGCCGCTACCACCAAAATGTACTTAGTGTTTTCACGAATGAGTCTGGGAACAATTTTGGAATCTCTGTCAAAACGATCTTTCTTTGCTTGAGTACCTCGTTTGAATTCTTGAGCACCGGGGTAGAAATCAGTAGAGTGAAATGCGGATGCCGTCCAACCCCTCAATAGCCTATTCCACGGCCGAACAAATTGTTTATAGGCGACTGGCCTGAATACCACGGCAGCAACCGCCACCACTGCATCGGTGCCATCTTCCTTATAGCCACGGTCTAGATACACCTTGAGCATAACGAGAAATTCCCTACCACCGGGAAGCATATCGTCTATGAAATCAACGAGGCTCCCATCACTTACAAGGGCCATCTTGCACTCACCCGTTCACTGAGTCAAGTATATTATTGCCTTTGAAAGTGAGGCAAATACAGGGGTTATTTTGGGGAGACCGTTTTGGGATAGGGGCTTACTCAGGACATCGTGCTGAGATCCTCGTGGTAGCGAGCGGCGGAGGAGAAAAGCAGATCCCTCATCCCGCGAAAGGCGCGGGATTCGGGATGACTGACGACTAAGGATAAGGTGCTGAATTCTTGAGAAGGGACTTCAGCAAGGAGGGATTGCTTCTAGTTGGTTTTGCTTTTGACGACTTTGAAGAGGGCGTCGATGTCCTTCAGGGAAAGGGAGGAGGCGAAATCCGCGGCGTTGGCTTCCGCAGGTGACAGAGGAATTGGAGCGTGTGGGACGGGTTGCGGATTCCGCGAAGGCGAATCGGTTAGGGAGGTGGAAATGTCTGGCGCATCCGGCGCGGGCGGATTGGGCGGGCCAGAGGATTCTTGCGATTCCTCGGTCTTGCAGCCGGCGACGAAGTCAGCGTGTTCCTCGTAGAGGTTCCAGATCGCGGTGCGCAGGCTAGCCGGATCGAAATTGTTTCTGAATTCGCGCTCCGTGTCTCGGAGACCCCTGCGCAAGGATTCGACGATGCGAATCAGGGAGTTGGAGAGTTTGGGAGGGATGTTGCCGTAGGCGACAGCGGTATAGAGGCGAACCAGGAGGAAGGTGAGGGTGGTGCTGGAGACGGTGTGGTGGACGAGTGGTTCGAGAAGGTAGTCGAGAAGCTCCTGCAGGAGGAGGCGTTCACGCTCCTTGCGGGAGTGGTTGTAGCAGAAGCCATTGCCGGTGGAGGTGCGCGGCTGGCGGCAACGGCGGCCGTCGGAATAGGTGAATTGGCAGAGTTGGGCGCGCTGTTCGGGGGAAAGTTTGGGCATCGGATTTTCCTGGAAAGTTGAGATGGAAAAGAAAAAGCCCGCGACGGGGAACGCCGCGGGCATAGATTTTCCCGGCGGTAGAGTATGCCGCCAGTATTGAATTGTCAAGTAGATATTTGGTTAGTAGAGGTGGGTAAGGAGGAAAGAGGAAGATTTCACCACAGAGTTAGCAGAGGAGAGCAGAGAGAGCGGAGACGGTGCCTGGCGCTTTGGTGAGCCTATCGCGGAACGCAGGCCGAAGCCTGTGCTGCACGGGAGTCTTATTCGAAATGGATGAGGACGATTTCGGGGGCGGTGCAGACGCGGAGGGGAGGGCCCCAGGTGCCGGCGCCGCTGGAGGTGTAGACGAGGAGGTCGCCGAAGCGGCTAAGGCCGTAGGTGTAGGCGCCGAAGATGCGGGAGGTGAACCAGGTGAAAGGGAAGATCTGGCCGCCGTGGGTGTGGCCGGAGAGCTGGAGCGAAATGCCGTGCTTTTCGGGAATCGGCAGGCTGTGGGGAACGTGAGAAAGCAGCACGCTGGCGCGATTGGGATCGATATGCGCTTGGGAAAGCACGGACTGAAAGCGCTCGGGATTCGCGGAATCGTGATAGGGAACGCCGACAACCTGGAGGCCATCGAGGTCCACGGTTTCGTTGTGGAGGACGCGAATGCCGGAATTGCGGATGGCGTCGAGATAACGCGAATGGCTTGAGAATTCGTCGTGATTGCCGCTGACGAAGTACGAGCCGAATTTCGGGGTGAGCTGCTTCCAGGGAGCGACGAGGCCGTGGGCGTCCACGTGGGTGCCGTCGAAGAGATCGCCGGAGATGAAAACGACGTCGGCCCGAAGCTGGCGCAACGCGGTGACAATGCGCCAGAGGAAACGGCGGCCCTTGATGTGGCCGAGGTGCGTGTCTGTGACCAGAGCAGCGACGCGGCCGTGCCAAGAATCGGGAAGGCCCGGGAGTTTCACGGAAACGCGCTTGATGCGGAGAGTAGCGGCGTTGACCAGGCCATAGAGGGTGGCGAAGAGCGCCAGACCGAGGAAGAAAAGAGCGATCTGAGTCTGGGTGAAGGGAAGATTGAAAGCGATGGTGATCAGGACAGCGAGCCATGCGACGCAAGCGGCCGGAAAGGCGAAATTGACGAAGCCGAGCCAGGTGCTGGCGATGCGATACAAGATGCGGACGGGCCCGTTATAGAAACGGTGGGCGAGGAGGGTGGCGGCGACGAAGCTGAGGGAGAGGGCGGCGAAGGAGATTTGCAAGACATTCAGCCACGGCTGGGATGGGACGCCGTAAAGAGAGATCCACGTTTTGTACAGGAAAAGGTGAATCAGGAGGAGAAAGGATTGAATGATGGTGACAGCGATGGCGATGCGGGCGCGCACGGAGGCTCCTCGGGTCCTGAGATTACGGACACTCATTGGATGAAAAAATCGGCGCGTGGTTATTTGGAGGAAGAAAAAGAGAACCACAGAGGTAGCAGAGGAGAGCAGAGGGAACGGAGACGGAGTGCTACGGTTGAACAAAAGTCCCACACACAAACACGGTGTGTGGGGCACCCGGCTAAACAGAAGCGTGACGCGCGCATTAGGAGAGAAATGAAGAGGGCGGCCTGAAGCCGCCCCTACATTGGTTAGAGGGATTGTTTGACGGGGAGCGGGTTGCGGTTGGCGAACTGCCACTGGTGCCAGTATGGGTAGGTGGGGGTGACCTTGCTGGCGGCGTCGAGTTTGGCAACTTGCGCGGCAGTTAGATTCCAGCCGACGGAGCCGAGGTTCTGGCGGAGTTGCTCTTCGTTGCGCGCGCCCATGACGATGTTGGCGACGGTGGGACGCTGGAGCAGCCAGTTGAGCGCGATTTGCGGAATGGTCTTGCCGGTTTCTTTGGCTACCTCGTCGAGGGCATCCACGACTTTGTAGAGATAATCGTTGTCCACGGGAGGGCCGTAGTCGGCGGTTTTGTGAAGGCGGCTGGTTTCTGGCAGTGGATGACCGCGGCGAACTTTGCCGGTGAGGCGTCCCCAGCCAAGCGGGCTCCAGACCAGCGCGCCAACTTTTTGATCGAGGCCGAGGGGCATGAGCTCCCATTCGTATTCGCGCCCGATGAGCGAGTAGTAGACCTGATGGCCGACGTAGCGGGCCCAGCCGTAACGCTCGGAGACGGAGAGGGACTTCATGAGGTGCCAGCCGGAAAAATTGGAGCAGGCGATGTAGCGGACTTTGCCCTGGCGGACGAGCGTGTCGAGGGTGTTGAGGACTTCCTCAACCGGGGTGAGGGCGTCGAAGCCGTGCATGTGGTAAATGTCAATGACGTCGGTGTTGAGGCGGCGGAGACTGGCTTCACAGGACTGTATGAGGTGGTAGCGGGAAGAGCCGACATCGTTGGGGCCAGGACCCATTTTGAAAGTGGCTTTGGTGGAGATGAGAACGCGGTCGCGTTTTCCGGCGATAGCTTTGCCGAGAATTTCTTCGGAGACGCCGTCGGAGTAGATGTCGGCCGTGTCGAAGAGATTGACGCCCGCGTCGAGGCAAATATCAATGAGGCGCGAGGCTTCCGCGACGTCGGTAGCGCCCCAGGCTTTGAAGAATTCGTTGCCGCCGCCGAAAGTGCCGGTGCCGAAAGAGAGTACAGGGACTTGGAGTCCCGAGTAGCCGAGTTGCCGGTATTCCATGTTGGATGGATGCTCCTTAGGGGAAACAGGATACAGGAAAGTGACTGGTGATTGGTGAGTAGCCAAGAAGCGAAGATAGAAAACGGAAAATAGAAAATGGGAAGAGAAGAGAGTGAAGCCAAGGTGGCGGAGGTTGCAGGCTCGGTTCATGGTTGCAGTGTGATCGGGTGCATTCGCAGGAATGACTTTGCGAGGGAGAGTACGAAGGCGGTAGGGCAGGGTGGCCGATCTGAAGTTCGGCCACTACATTTTTGGGGAAGAGGTTTTGTCGACGAGGACGGAGCCGGCTTTCATGACCCAGCGGACGTTGTAGATGGCGGCATCGATGTTGGAGAGGGGATCGCCTTCGACGGCGACGAGATCGGCGAAATAGCCGGGAGCCACCGCGCCGAGTTCGCTTGATTTGCCGAGAAGTTCGGCGGCGTTGGTGGTGGCGGTGCGCAGCGCTTCCTCGGGTGTCATGCCGGCTTTGACGAACCAGCCAAGTTCGCGCGTGTTTTCTCCAAACATGGTGTAGATGGCGTCGGAACCCATGGCGAATTTTACGCCTGCCTGATGTGCTTTGCGCGCGGTTTCCAGATTGCGCTCGATGAAGGCTTTCGTTTTGGTTTGGAAGCCATCCGCGTAGCCGATTTTCTGCCAGTTATCGAGGTAGTAGCGGTTGTGATCGATGGTGGGGACATAGAAGGTGCCGCGCTTCGCCATTTCCCGGATGGTGGCGTCGTCCATGTCGGTGGCGTGTTCCAGGGAATCGGTGCCGGCGCGGACAGCGTCGCGAGCGCCATCGGGGCCGTAGGAGTGGATGGCGATTTTCTTGCCGAACTGGTGGGCGGCGTCCACGGCGGCTTTGATTTCGTCGTAGGAATAGGTTTCGAACTGCGTGGTGTCATCGTCAGTGCCGGTGGAGGCGTACATCTTGATGACGTCGGCGCCAGCGGCGACTTGCTGGCGCACGACGCGGAGAACTTCCGGGACGCCGTCGGCAATGCCGCCGGCCGGTGGGTTCAGGCCGGGCTTGTAGGGCGTGTTGGTGATGAAGAGACCGTAGCCAGAGACAAACATGCGCGGGCCGAGCATTTCGCCGCGGTTGATAAGGTCGCGCATGGCGATGTCCTCGTATTGATCGGAGCCGAGATCGCGGACGGTGGTGACTCCGGCTTCGAGAGTGCGCAGGGCGCCTTTGCGGGCGAGGAAGACCTGGACGGCGGGAGAATTATCGGTGAGCTGCTTGAGCATGGGCTTGCCGGGAGTTTCATCGGTGTAGATGGTCAGGTGCGTGTGGACGTCGATTAAGCCGGGGAGGCCGGTGTATTTCGAAAGGTCAATGACCTGAGCACCGGCGGGGATATCGGAGGCGTTCGTGGTGACGGATTTGATTTTGTCGTTTTCGATGAGGACGATGGCGTTGGACCAGAGTTTGCCGTGGGCGTCCCAGAGCTTGCCGAATTTGACGGCTTTGAGGGAGTGGGGCGCGGGAGCTTGGGGGTAGGCGGATGCTGTGAGAAGGAGCGTCAAGGAAAGAGCGACAAGAGATTTTTTCATGGTTTCACCGCGATTTGGATTGGCAGAGATTTGTAGTGCATTCGCGGGAGGAAAGCAACCGAGAAGAGGGGATTTCACCACGGAGGACACAGAGGGCACGGAGAAAAGAGAAAAGAGAAAAGAGAAAAGAGAAAAGAGAAAAGAGAAAAGAGAAAAGAGAAAAGAGGTCGCTTCGCTCAGGGCAAGCTGGCATAAAGACCAGCGCTACCGGGAAGAAGGCGGAGAAGAGAGTAGATCAGGAGAGGAGCGGCGGAAGAAGCGGTAGAAGAGGAAGACGAGGAAGAGGGCGACGAAGGCGCCGGTGGAGTCGAGGAGAGAGTCCCAGGGAGAGGCGGTGCGGGAAGCGACGAAGGATTGGTGGATTTCGTCGAGGCAGGCGTAGACGGCGGCAATGAACCACGCGCCGAGGCCCCAGGTCCAGCGCCACCCGATGCGTCCTGCACGCACGCCGCGGTACAGCAGCAAAAAGAAAATGAAGTATTCGGTGAAGTGGGCGCTCTTGCGGATAAAGAAATGGATCTGGTCAATCGAATCATCGGAAATGGAAGGGATGAGCCAACGCAAGATGGGTTCGATAATGGAGCCAGTGTGCGCGGAAGAAAAGGTATCCGTGGACAGGCCGAAAATTACGGCGGACCAGATGATGGCGGGGAGCCAAGCCAGCAGCCAAGGCGGAAGCAAGGATCTGGGAGGCACGCGGTAGCGCACCTCGTCGAGAGTTGGAGCGGGGCGCGGGTTGCGCCAGGGTTCGGCGGGCATTCGTTTGGTTAGTGTCCTCCATTAGTTTAACGGAAATACGAATGGAATGTTGGGGGACGGTGAGTGGTTGCCGGTGATTCGTGGAGGAGGTTAGAGGGGTGAGTGGCGTTTGGTGAGAGCGGAGCAAAAGATAACGCCGAGACGCAGAGGGCGCGGAGTGGCGCAGAGAAGAAGTAAGAAGGCGGCATAAAGCCGCCCCTCCAGCAGGCACCAATTAGCAGTCAGCAGTCTATTCCATGCGGTAGTTGGGAGCTTCCTTGGTGATGACCACGTCGTGGACGTGAGACTCGCGGAGGCCGGCGGCGGTGATGCGAACGAACTTGCTGAGCTGGGTCAGCTCAGATAGAGTGCGCGCGCCGACGTAGCCCATGCCGCTTTTGAGGCCGCCAACGAGTTGATCGGTGAGGCCGCTGAGCGGGCCTTTATAGGCGACACGTCCTTCGACGCCTTCCGGCACGGATTTACCGCGTTCGGCGCCTTCCTGCGCGTAGCGGTCGGCGGAGCCCGCTTCCATGGCTCCCGTGGAGCCCATGCCGCGGTAGGATTTGAACGTGCGGCCCTGATAGAGAATGGTTTCTCCCGGCGCTTCTTCCGTGCCGGCAAAGAGGCTGCCGATCATGACGCAGGACGCGCCGGCGGCGATGGCCTTGGTGATGTCGCCGGAATACTTGATGCCGCCATCGGCGATGATGGGGACATCCGTGCCCTTCGCGGCTTTCGAGGATTCGATAATGGCGCTGATCTGCGGGACGCCGGCGCCGGTGACGATGCGCGTGGTGCAGATGGAGCCGGGGCCGATGCCGACTTTCAGCCCGTCAATTCCTAGCGAAATCAAATCCCTTGCGCCTTCGTAAGTGGCCACGTTGCCGGCGACGAGTTGCATTTCCGGCAAGCGGTGGCGAATCGCTTTGATGGCTTCCATGACGCGTTCGGTGTGGCCATGCGCGGTGTCAATCGCCAGCACGTCAGCCTTGGCTTTGGCCATCTCGACGGCGCGTTCGAGGAAGTCGCCGGTTGCACCGACGGCGGCGCCGACAATCAGGCGGCCTTGCTCATCTTTTGCGGCGCGAGGATATTCGAGTTTTTTCTGGATGTCTTTGACGGTGATGAGGCCCTTGAGGTTGAAGTCCTGGTCGACAACGAGGAGTTTTTCAATGCGGTGCTTCTGGAGGATTTTTTCGGCTTCGTCGAGGGTGGTGCCGACGGGAACGGTGACGAGATTGTCCTTGGTCATCACCTGGCCGACAAGTTGCGTGTGATTTTTTTCGAAGCGCAGGTCGCGGTTGGTGAGGATGCCGGTGAGGCGCGTGCCGCGGGTGACGGGAAGGCCGGAGATGCGGTACTTGGTCATGATGTCGAGGGCCTGGCGGAGGGTGATGTCGGGAGAGATGGTGACGGGGTCGACGATCATGCCGGATTCGGAGCGCTTGACGCGGTCCACTTCTTCGAACTGGCGGTCAATGGGGAGGTTGCGGTGGATGATGCCGATGCCGCCCTGACGAGAGATGCCGATGGCGAGGCGCGATTCGGTGACGGTGTCCATGGCGGAAGAGGCGAGCGGGATGTTGAGCTTGAGTTTGCGGGTGAAGAACGTGGTGGTATCGGTCTCCGTGGGCAGGACCGAGGATTTGCCCGGGAGGAGGAGGACGTCGTCGAATGTAAGACCTTCGGGAATGGAACCGTCAATCATGAGTGCCTCGTAGGAGAGTGATTGGTGACTGGTAACTAGTGACTGGTGAAATCCAGAACGAATTGCGGCCAAACGGCGCCGGGTCCGCCAGATACAGCGCAGCCCAGCGAGTGAGCGCTGGGCTGGGGGATGAGTTCAACAGATCGAAAAATTGCATCACGGTGAAATTGCTATTTTACGGGAGAGGGAGGAGGCGGGTCAAATTGAAGCAGAAGCTGGTAGAGTTGCTGGGATGAGCCAGTGGAGACCATTTGAGCCGCATGGGTGGCTGCGGAACGCGCATCTGCAGACGATGGCGGGGACGTTTTTGCGGAGGAAGTTTGGATTGCCGGAGGGGGAAGAGCGGTTGTTCCGGGTGGATGCGGAGACGCAGTTGAAGGGGATTTGCCATTGGCAGGGAGAAAAGCCGCAGGACTCGCAGACTCGCCCTGCGCTACAGGACGTGCGGCGGGATTTACCGGTGATTGTGATCGTGCATGGACTGGAGGGGTCGAGCGAATCGAATTACATGCGGGGGATTGCGGATAAGGCTTGGGCTCGTGGCTGGCATGCGGTGCGGATGAACCAGAGGAACTGTGGGGGAACGGAAAGGCTGACGCCGACGCTCTATAACAGCGGGATGAGCGGGGATTACCGGGCGGTGTTGCTGGAGTTGATCGCGGAAGGATTTGAGCAGATTTATTTTGCGGGATATTCGATGGGCGGAAATCTGGTGACGAAGATGGCCGGGGAGTGGGGAGCGGCGCCGCCGAAGGAGTTGCGGGGCATATGCGCGGTGTGTCCGGCGCTGGATCTATCGGCTTGCGCGGAAGCGCTGGAAGAGGCGCAGAATTATTTGTATCAGCGGCATTTTGTGAAGGGATTGGTGGCGCGCTACCAGAGAAAGGCGGAACTGTTTCCAGAGCGCTACTCGAAGAATGGATTTGGGCCGATTCGCACGGTGCGGGAGTTTGACGACAAGATCACCGGGCCGCAATTTGGTTATAAGGACGCGGAAGAGTATTACCAGGATGCAGGGGCGAAACGGGTGTTAGCGGAGTTAACGGTGCCGACGCTGGTGCTTACGGCGAAGGATGATCCGTTTGTGCCGTATGGTGCGTTTCTGCGGGCGGGAGTGGAGAGATGCGGGGCGATGAAATTTCTGGCGCCGGAGCAAGGGGGGCATTGCGGGTTTATTTCTAAGTGTGAAGGGGCGGAGAGGTTTTGGGCGGAGGAGAGGATTGTGGAGTTCGTGGAAGAGAGAAGCAAAGAGAAGAGAAATTGACGCAGAGGCGCAGAGGAAACGCAGAGAAGAGGAAGAGTTCACCACAGAGTTAGCAGAGGGGAGCAGAGGGAACGGAGAATCGGCGGGCGTCGGGTGGGTGGAGCACTTCGAGCCCCCTGTTGCCTAGCTTCGGACGGACAGGCAGGAGTGCTTGTGCCTCATGTCTGATGTCTAATTACTGCTCAGCCGAAGGGCTTTTCCAGGGAGTGCTGGAAGCCGGGAGTGAGGAGATAGGCGGGGCCGCCGGGGGAGATGGCCATGAGGTCTTCGCAGCGGATGCCGAATTCGCCGGGAATGTAGATGCCGGGCTCGTTGGAGAAGGTCATGTACGGCAGCAGGCGGGTGTCGCTGCCTTGGACGAGATAGGGATGTTCGTGGCCATCGAGTCCAATGCCGTGGCCCAGCCGGTGTGAGAAGTATTTGTAGCCTGGACCGAAGCCGGCGGCGGTGATTGCGGCGCGCGCGGCGTCGTCCACGGAGCCGGAGAGATGTCCGGCACGAGCCGCGTCGAGTGCCGCATCCTGCGCCTTGCGCACGGCCTCGAAGGCGCGCTGCTGTTTTTCGGAGGGCTTTCCGAAAACGGCGGTGCGCGTGACATCCGCCGGATAGCCTTGCACTTCGCAGCCATCGTCAATCAGAACGACGTCGCCTTCTCTTAGAGTGCGATATTCCTTGCTGCCGTGCGGCAAAGCGGCAGAGGCGCCGATGAGCACGAGGGCGTCGCCGGGGAGATGCATTTTGGCGAAGCCGGCTTCGACGAGATCGCTGATCTGGCGCGGCGCCATGCCTTCCTTGAGATTTTCGAAAACGATTTTGTAGACGTCGCAGGTTACCTCGCAGGCGAGTGTCATCAGAGCGAGTTCGTTCTGCGATTTCGCGGCGCGGCAGCCGATGGTGACAGGATCAGCGGAGACGAGTTCATAGCCGGGGGCGGAGGCGCGGAAGTGATCGAAGAAGGTGAAGGGCAGACGCTCTTCGATGCCGATGCGGCCGGTGCGGAGGTCGCGGTCGGCCAGCGCTGCAACGAGGATTTTGTTGGGATTTTCATTTTCCTGCCAGACGCGGACTTCGGCGGGGAAAAGGAGAGATTCGCGCAGGCGGGCTTCTTCAAAGGCGGGGCAGACGAAGAGCGGATCGCCGGTTTTTGGAATGATGAGCGCGAGCAGGCGTTCGCTGAGCCACCAGTGGACGCTGGTGAAATAGTAGAGAGAAGTGCCGGGGCCGATAAGGATGGCGTCGAAGCTGGGATTGAGCTGCGCCATGAGAGATTTTGCGTGGAGGAGGCGGGCGCGGAATTCTTCGGGGGGTATGGGTTTGGCGCGGTCGCCGAGAGGTTTGAGGGAGGCGAAAATGTCGGTCGGAGGTTGCGAAGGAGGGGTCTGCGGCAGGGGAGCGAGTGCGGCGGCCGAGGCGACAGCGGAATGCAGGAAATTGCGGCGAGAGAAGGGAGTCATGGAGTAAGAGGATGAAAGCAGATGGGGAGGAAGTAAAGAGGCAAGGAAGGAGGAGAAGACAACGCAGAGGCGCGGAGATTCGATGAGGAAAGATGGAAGAGGAAGGGCAGGAAGAAAGAGAAGAGGCACAGAGAAGAGGCACAGAGAAGAGGGGGCTGGCTTAAAAGACCAGCGCTACATAGAAGAAGGAAGAGAAGGAGAAGAGGGAGCGGCCCGCATTTTGCGGTTGAGTGTGAGGGCCGCGCCGAAGGTAAAACCAAAAAGTTGGGTGGATGGTTCGGATGCTGCGTAACTGTCTGGAAGGAATGGGAATAGGGAAAATGGAAGATTTCTACTGAAATTTGTAGGCAGCCTTTGCTGATTCTTGAGTGAATGCCTTAATTGCTCGAAAGCCAATACAAACAAAACACTTAGATTAGACACAGGCAGGTGGAAAACGTGTCCTTTTGGAATTCCAAGTGCATTCTTCCCACTCAGCGTGGTAGGTTGCTGTCCACAAAATGAGCTTGGAATCGCGCCAATTCTAAGAACAAGCGTAGGGGTATTGCGCTACACCACAGGGGGGATGTCCGCATGAGTTATTTTTCAGGGCGTCATTTTTCGAGCTATCTAGCAAGAACGAATTCCGAGATTCAAGCGAAGGGCCGCAGTCGCTGGCTTCGGGCTGCGATGGTCTTTGTGGCGTGCGCGATATTGAGCGCGGCCGCGTTCGCGCAGACACCGGCAGGTTCCCTAGTTGGAACCGTGCTGGACCCGTCGGGTTTGCCGGTAGAGGGCGCGACTGTCACGTTGACGAACCAGGGGACGAATTATGTCTACACCACGGAGACTAGTTCGGGGGGCTCTTATCAATTCGCGAGCATTGATGCCGGCATGTACCGGGTTACCGTGACGGCGGCAAGTTTTCGTGCGGCAGTAGTGGAAAACATCAAGATGGACGCAGCAACAAAGTACTCGGTGCCGCCGATAAAGCTGGAAGTTGGAGCGAAGACGGAAACCATTACGGTCGAAGCTGGCGCGGAAATTGTGAACACAACGGATACCGAGGTTGCCAGCACAGTCGAGAAAAAACAGATTGATGATTTGCCGATTCTGGACAGGAATCCACTGAACCTTTTGGGACTGGAGGCGGGAATCAACCAGAATGGGGCGACAACAACGGTCATAGATGGACAGAGAACTTCGTATTCAAACATGACGCTGGACGGAATTAACATTCAGGATAATTTCATCCGGGATAATGCCCTGGATTTCTCCCCCAATCTGCCATTCAGCAGCCAGGCGCAGGAATTTACGGTGATCAACCAGAACGCCGGAGTGGAATACGGAAACGGCGCGTCGCAGGTGGCGATCGTCACGCCGAAGGGAACCAACCAGTATCACGGAGAGGGATTCTGGTACTACCGCACCAATGGTTGGGCAGCGAACAACTGGTTTAACGATGCCAGCGGCGTGCCTTTGCCAAAACTTATACAAAATCAGGGTGGCGGCAATTTTGGCGGTCCGATCATCAAGGACAAATTGTTTGTGTACGGCTGGTATGAGCTACTGAGATTAAAGAATGAAGCGCCAAATAACACGACGGTGATCAGCCCGACGATTTATAACGCATTAACGAGCGCCAATCCAACACTACCTTTTACCTACACTCCCTTGGACGCAAAAGGGAATCCGGATCCCGCGGGTCCGCAGACCGTGAACTTGCTGAATTTCACCAGCAACCAAGGAAATACATTCGGATACACGATTGATCCCACGATGTTGGCGCTAATCAAGCAGGTCCCTGCGTCGCTGGCGAATAATACGCGTGTTGGAGATGGACTGAACTTGCTCGGATATCAATTAAATGCCAGAAACAACAATACGCTGGACAACACCGGTGTGCGCGTGGATTACGACCTCAACGCGCATAACACCATTTCCGGCACGTTTGCCTGGAACCGACAGGTTGTGGACCGTCCGGATATTGACACCTCGTATGACAAGGTGCCCATAGTGACGAACAATGATTCAACGAAATTCCTGTCGATCGGCTGGCGCTGGAGTCCCTCGGGAACGATTACGAACGAGGCCCGGTTTGGATTCAACCTCGCTCCGGCTTTCTTCACTACGACGCAGCAGTTTGGAAGCTACATTTTTGATGACTCGACATTGCCATTTACGGATCCGAATGTAAACTTTCTGCCGCAGGGCCGGAATACGCACACGTGGACGGGCCTGGACAACGCGAGCTTTACAAAGGGCAACCATACAATCAAGTTCGGCGGGTCAGTAACCAGAGTGACGGTGTTCACCACCAGCGAGTTTGGGGTAATTCCCACCTACGCCATCGGTTTCCAATACTCGGATCTCGCATTCGGGCCCGGAGACCTTCCCAGTTCGGGCACCAAATACACGGCCGGGACCGCGGATTACAATAATGCCGCCGCTCTTCTCTCGAGCGTTGCGGGAATTCTGAGCGGGGTGTCGCAAACGTTTAATGCGACGAGTCAATCGTCAGGCTTCGTCCCGGGCGCGGCGGAGAAGCGGAATTACCGGCAAAACCAGTATGCGGTCTATGCCGGGGATAGCTGGAGAATCAGTCGGCGGTTTACGTTGAACTACGGTCTGCGTTGGGATTACTTCGGTCCAGTCGGCGAAGCGAACGGGTTGGTGCTGCTACCCGTGGTGCCGCAGGGGTCGAACATCAACCAGACGTTGTTGGGCAACGCGACCATCGATTTCGCAGGTGGCAATAGCCCGCGGGGACTCTACAATGGCTATTGGAAGGCGTTCGCGCCGAACATCGGAATCGCCTGGGACCCGTTCGGAGATGGCAAGACTGCGGTTCGTGCGGGATTCAGCATTAACTATGTAAACGATCAATTCTTTACTGCGGCGAACAACGCCGCCGCTGGGAACACCGGGCTTAGCGTGGTCGGCTCCAACCCATACTTAAACGGACCGACGGTGTCAAATACGCAAGGGGCGGACGTCGTCAGTGCGCCTCCGTACCAGGTTCCCATCGATTTCAATACGAATTCGATCAACCAGTCGAATCTGGGGAACGGAATCGGATCCCTTGCCGGTTATGGAATTGACCCTCATTTGAAGCCACCGCAAGTACAGCAGTGGAACCTGAGCGTTCAGCGGGACATTGGCTGGAACACTTCACTACAAGTGAGCTACGTGGGCAATCACGGGGTCGGGTTGTTCCGAGCGATTGACGTGAATCAATTGAATTTCAACGCGGTAGACAACAACGGTAACAATTTTTTCACCGACTTCCAGAATGCGAGACAGATGGGATTCAATTCCCTCGCAAAAACTGGAACATTTGATCCGACCTATGGGTGCACGGATCTGTCTGTGTGCCTGCCAGTCTTCAACAATATCTATGGAGGTTACCTGGGGAATTCCTACGTCAACAACCTCATTTATCAGGGGCAAGTGGGACAGTTGATCGCCTTCTACCATGCCGATGAGTTCGACACGGGGAATTGTTGCTATCCAGGCCCGCAAAACAAGATTAACTGGTTCCCGAATCCTTACATTATGGGTGCGGACCTGCTGAAGAACACCTCGTTCTCCAGTTGGAATGCGGGGATCATCGAGGTTCGCCGGCGATTCAATAAAGGTCTGTACTTCCAGGCGAACTATACGTTCAGCAAGACGATGACAGACTTTGGTGGATCGCAATCCCAATTTCAGCCGTTCCAGGACAATGCCCGGCCGTACCTGGAAAAGGCCCGGGCGCAGTTTGATCTGACGCACGCGTTCAAGGCAAACTTTACTTATGAGTTGCCGATTGGTCGCGGACACAGACTATTCGGATCTCCAAGCCGAGTGGTGGGTTTGCTGGTGAATGGCTGGCAGACAGCATCCATCTTCACTTGGCAAAGCGGACCGCCATTTTCCATCTTGTCTCAGTACGCGACGTTTAACCGCGGCGGCTCTCGCTCCGTAAACAATACGGCGATTGCTACAATTTCGCACCAGCAGATCAGCGGAGACTTGGGCCTCTACAAGACCACGGATGGTGTGGTCTACGTGATCAATCCGAAGTTGGTTAGTTCGGATGGCACGGGCGCACCGTCGTCACCGCAACTGGGCGGCTGCACTCCGGCGGTAACCGGGGGATTCTGCAATCCTCAGCCCGGGGAAGTCGGCAACCTGCAATTGGATGCCTTCAGTGGCCCGTCGTACTTTGACTGGGACATGTCGGCAGCCAAGGACTTTGACTTGACGGAACGATTCAAGCTGACGTTCCGGACGGACGCGTTCAACATTCTGAATCACCCGACGTTCTTCATCGGAGATCAGAACATCAACAGCACGACCTTCGGACAGAGCACCACTATGCTGTCAACGCCTCGCATTTTGCAGATGTCGCTGCGGTTGAAGTTCTAACAACTTCCAGAAAGCTGGACTAGAATCGGGCGGGCCTTCACGGGCTCGCCCGATTTTGTTTTGAGGTAAGGGGTGGAGGAGGCAGGCGATGGCGCAGGAAACGTTTGCGGAGTTCTGGCCGGTGTATGTGCAGGCGCACAGCGACGCAAAGACGCGGTTGATGCATTGCGTGGGAACACTGGCAGGCTGGGCGATTTTGGCGGCGGCGATTGTGAAACGCGAATGGTGGTGGATTGCGCTGGCGCTGGTTGTGCCGTATGCACTGGCGTGGATTTCACATTTTTTTATCGAGCACAACAGGCCTGCTACTTTCGAACATCCACTGTGGTCGTGGTGGGCGGATCAAAAGATGGTGGGGATGATGCTGGTTGGGAAAATGGGAGATGAGGTGCGAAGAGTGGGGAGCGGCGGGTGACGAGAGAGGAGGTAAATGAGGTAAAGGAAGTAAAGGATGAGTGTATAGGGAGATCGGCTCTGCCGCGGCTATTCGGAACGGATGGCGAGGATTTGCTTGCCCTGGATCTTGATTTCGATGCCGAAGGGCGGGCGGATATCGCTGCCCTGTACGATGGCGCCGCGAATCCAGATGCCGTCCGGCGGCAGGCTGGTGGTTTTCAGCGGATCGTAGAGGGTGCGGCTGCAGGGATTGCCGACCAGCGGATGGGACGGATGCTTGAAATCGTAGTCGTTGCGCAGCTTGTCCAGATCCGTGACCAATTCGAGCTGGCAATTGCCATAGGGAGCTTTGCGGGAAAAGGCCCAATAGCCGGAAGGGGAAGTCGTGGAACCCCCGGGCAGGTGAACAATGGTCGCGGGAACATTTTCGCCGGTCAGCTTATTGCGGATAAAGAAGTCGGCGGAAGCCCAGGGTTTGGCCAGATCCGAGATGGTGGCAACGGCGGGATTGGACTCGGTGGCATGGGGCAAGGCGGCGTTGGGATCCGGCGGCGGCGGAGGCACTTCGATCTGCGGGGTCTGCACTGCCACGGGCTGCTCGACGGGCTTTGAGCGGGAAAACCAGCGCACAGCGACAATCAGAGCAATCCCCAGGACAGCCAAACCGATGATCAGCGGCAGCATCGGGCTGGACGGATTACGGCGAGGACCCGAGCCGCCAACGCCAGGAATCTGCGGCATTTCGGCTTTCAAATGGGCGGGAGTTTGATTTTCAGCCATGCTGGCAACGAACCCTTGGAACCGAATCGCACCGGAAGGGAACCGGGATGGCCGGCTCACATCCCAGACTGCAACCGATTGTACTGGCAGGAAAGAGACAGAGCAACCCGCAGAACAGCAAAAGGAAGGGGTTGAAAGCGAACCGATAATTGTATTAGTCAGATGGAGACATTCAGGCGCGCCAGGCTTGTTTTCCTTGTGGCAGGGGGCCTAGTGTTAGAGTAGGGCAGCACTGAGGGGAAATCCGCAGAAATGGCAGGGGATACAAGACAATCGGCCCGCGCGTTTGTACGCAGCTTGAACATTCTGCTGAAGTTCGCACGTTTGTACGAATTTGGACACGTGCGCACGATGGCGCAGTTTGAAACGGCGTGGAAAGAGCTGCGTGCCGCCCTCGACGAAAGCCGGGATACCGGCTTGCTGCTTGGCGCTTCCGGCAACCAGATCCTGCTGGACGGAGTGGCGTTGGGCGCGGCAGCGGCGGAAAAAAGTTTTGCCCAGTTGCTCACAACCTCTGGCATTGCCAGTATTCACTTCGCACCCAATTTGACGCAGCCGCAGTTCGCGCGCTTTGTGCGCGCGTTTCCCAGCGGAAACGCGAAGCCAAGTTCTCTCGCGGAGCAACTGAAAAGCGCGCTGGCCGGCGATCCTGGAATCAAGATCAATGAGATTCGATTTGTGGCGGAAGACGGGTCCGTGGCGGGGATCAAGATGGCCGCGCAGCTCACTTCCAAAGTGCTGGGCGCGCAAGGCGACAAACTGCGCGACGTTTTTGAAGATCCACAAAAACTCCTACAACTGATTCTTGCCGCGGAAAGCAACCGAGGCGGGAGCGGTGGCGGAGGCGGGGGACTAGGATTTGGTGGTGGCGGCACGGGTGCCGGCGGACCCGGTGGCGGTGGCAGCGCGAGCTGGAGCGGCGGCACGGGCGGCAGCGGAAGTTTGTGGGAGGCAGGTAAGCCCGGCACAGCTACAGGGAGCGGAGGAAGTGGCGGTCCAGGGGGACCTGGGGGCGGCGGCGGAATTGGTGGCGATGGCGGGCCAGGAGGTGGTCCGGGCGGCGGAGGACCAGGCGGCAGCGGCGGAATTGGTGGAGCAGGTGGACCGGGCGGCGGCCCCGGCGGCGGAGGTCCTGGTGGTGGCGGCCCAGGCGGTGGCGGAGGAGCCGGAACAGGCGGCGAGCCAGGCAAATGGCTTTCGGCCACGGCGATGTTGAAAGGCGGGGTCCTGGGCGGGGTGCCGGGTCTGCCTGGAGCGGCTGCGGGGGGCGCGGGCGGCTACGTCGCGGAAGACGATATTCGTTCGATGATCGGGTTGTTCGCGCAGTTGGGAAAATCGCGCAAGGACCCGGAAACATCGCGCATGGACGCGGGTGCGTTTCAGTCGCGGCTCTCGACGCTGCCGGTGCGCGCGCAAGTGACCTTGCAACAGGCGCTGGCAGGATTGGCGGCGCAGGCGCCGACCGACAAACCAGATAAGCCGATGCTGCTGAAGCTGGCGGAGCATGTGGCGATCCGGTTCGCGCTGGACAGCTACGAACGCGGGGAGCTGCGCGTGAACGCGGTGAAGCAACTGCTGGATCGCATGAATTCTGAAATTGACGCGCTGCGGAAGATATTGGGACAGCAGGAAGAGGCGATGGCAAGCGCGGGGCTGTCGGTGCAGTCGTACACGGAATTGCTGGACCAGGAATTCTGGCTGCAGGTGCCGGAAGAGAACAAGAAAGAAGTGCTCACTTCGGACGAATCGTGGTGCGTGCCGCCGCGCAACGTGCGCGCATTCCTGGAAGAGATGCTGCGGCGCGGCGAGTTAAAGACGGTCAACGAAATTCTGACAAAGTACGCGGCGTGCGTGGGCCTGGAAGCGCCGGAAGCGCGGCGCACGACGGCAATCGGGTTGGCGGACCTGGCGGAATTCTACGGCAGCGGCGACGGCAGCGCGTTGATCGACGTGATTCAGCGATTGGGAAATCAACTGGCGATCGAGCGCGAGCCGGAATTGCAAACCCTGGTGGGCGCGGCGTTTGTACGCATGAGCCAGGAAGCGGGCGCCAAGCGCTTCTATCCCGCGATGCAGCAGGCCATGGCTTCGCTGGACAGCGTGGAAACGCTGCGGCCGGGTTCCACAAACAACCTGCGGCAAAGAATCGGGGCAGAGGATCGAATTCCGGAATTCATCGAAGATACGATGCGCACGGGGAATGTGCCCGATGGCTTGCTGGATATCCTGACGCTGATGCCCAAGGCGTCGCTGAATTATCTGACCAACCGGTTTGCGAACTGCGGCTTTCGCGAAGATTGCGAGTTGCTGGGCGAAATGGTGCGCGGCCTGGGCGACGAAGCGGTGAACCGGCTGGTGGAAACGCTGCAGACGGCCCCCGCGACGGAAGCCACGGAAGTGATCGGGTTGCTGAGCCAACTCTCGCCCGGAGCGGTGGAGCAGGCTCTGCCGGCGCGCCTGGCGCAGTGGCCGCGCGCTTCGCACGACCGCGCGGTGCGGCAGCTATCGTCGACGCCCGCAGAGCAGCGCGCCATGCTGCTGGTTTCCATCTATGCTTCGCTGGACCCGTTGATCCGGCCGCTGGCTCTCGATGAAATGGGCATGAGCGGCCGCACGGAATGCATTCCAGTGCTGCTGGATCTGATCCGTGATGACGGGGCGCCGGGATTTGTGCGTATCAAGGCCATCGAAGCCGCAGGCAGGCTGCGCGCCAGCGCGGCGAGCGGGTTGCTGCAGCAGATTCTGGAAGCCAAGCAGGTGTGGCGATGGGCGTATCACACGGAGTTGCGCATTGCCGCCGCACAGGCGTTGCAAAAAGTGGAGCCGACGCTGGCGATTGAAAAGATCATGGCCAGCGGCCTGGACCGCAAGGAACTGGTGCTGGAGCCGGCCGATCCGGAAGCCAATGCGTCGGTAATCCGGCAGAGGCGCTATGCGCGGCTGAAACTCAGCAAGCATGTTCCGGCGGTGACATCCAATTTGCGCGAAAACCTGCGGCTTTCGATCGCGGAGCTCAACATGGGCGGAGGCATTGGCGCTTCCGATCGTCATCTGGCGCCGGGCTCGCTGCTGGCGCTGAAAATCGCGCATGGCGTACGCAACATTCGGGCGCAGGCCATCGTGCGCGGAGCGCGCCCGCAAGCCATGGCATTTGAATTTGTGGAAATGGAACTGGACGAACGCGCGCGCCTGCGGAAATTATTGATCGAATTCGGCGGCTTGCCGCAACCTTCCAACGTAAGCAATCGCAGCCGGCGCATCAGCCGCATCGCAATGTCGAAGTAGGTCAGGGGTATGCGACAGTCCGTTGTGCAGACACGCCACAAAACCACTCAGGCAAGGATAAGAGATTTGTTCGCATCTTGTGAACAATGATTTCCAAGCGAGCGACATCACAGGCAATCGAAGAACGCGCTATAGAGCAGGCAAGGTACGCACGTTTTTCCTGGTCAGTTCTTCGGTGGACAGTTTCAATCATGGCGTTGTGCGCCTCTGTCCCAATGCTCGAGGGCCTTCTGTTCGACCATTATGGAGGAGAATGGCTGGCCACTTTGGTAGTCTTCGCACTCGCCTCATTCGCGCTGATTGTGATGACTCCTAAGTCGAAGGCACTACTCGCAATCGAAGGCGAAGGGACGGCAAGGCGCTGGTCGCCGCAATGGCCGCTTGTCACCTATGTGGCCGTCCTCGGGCTAGAACTCAACTGGGCCTGCGTATTTTTCTGGTTCTGTCGACGATACGCGCTCTTCTCTGTTCCAGTCATTAGCGTGACGGCCTTGATTTTGGCGTTTTACGCCGCCATCGCACTTCTTGTAGCTCGCTTGACGGGGGCTAATTGGCGGACTGCCCTGCTGATCTGCGCAATTTCACAGGGTATTCTGGCTGGTTTTGTCTTGAGGTTGGGGCTACTTTGGTGAGCGCAGAGCCGTCCTGGTTGATGGCGTTGAAGTGAAATTTCACCTGTACTTCTAATAATACAAACCGTCCCGCGGTGCAGTGTGTCCTACTGTACGGAAGTCGAAATGACGGCCGGGTCACACGGGACCTCTGTACCATTGTGAGCAAAAGGCAAGGGTTCTACGGTACTAGAGAGCAGGTCCCAGGGAATTTCGCGCAAGAGCCTGCCAATGGGAAGGCCCGACGGGGATGAAGACAGATCCCAAAACAACCGCAGCCCGCGCCTTTGTCCGCAGCCTGAACATTTTGTTGAAGTTCGCGCGCCTGTATGGCTATGACCACGTGCGTGTGGCGGAGCAGTTGAAAACCGCCTGGGAAGAATTGCGGACGGCGGTACCGGAAGGGGCAGAGACGGGATTGTTGCTGGGCGCGACCGGAACGCAGTTGCTTCTGGATGGCGTTCCGCTGGAGGGCACGCCGGCAGAAAAACAGTTTGCGCAATTGCTTTCGGCGGCGGGACTGGCAAGCGTGCAGTTCAGCCAGGAAGTGACGCAAGTGGAGTTGGCGCGCTTTGTCAGCGCGTTTCCCACGGGAAAAGCCAAGCCAGTAGAACTTGCACAACATTTGAAAACGGCAATCGCGGATGCGCGCGGAATTCGCGTGAACGAGATTTGTTTTGTGGCCACGGATTCGCGGCTCAAAGACGCCAGCATGGCCGCGCAGATTGCGGCGGCGTCGATGGGCGACCAGCAGGATCAGTTCCGCAAGATGCTCAACGATCCGCAGAAACTCCTGGAGTTGATTGCGGCGGCGGAAGGATCGAAGTCGGATGGCAGTGGAAGTTCCGAAGGAAGCGGGGGCGGCGGAGGCTGGGGCCCGGGTGCGAGTTCTGGTGGGACAGGATTGGAAAGCGGAACAACTGTGGCCGGCGGAGGCGGCGCGAATGTCGGCACAGGAGGGGGCCCGGGGGGTGGCTCGGGCTCGGGCGCACCAGGCGGAGTAGCCGGAGGCACAGGCAGCGGCAAAGGAACGGGTTTTGGTGGTGCCGCGGGTGCCGGCGGCGGTGGCTTGGGAATTGGCGGCGGCAAAGGCCTAGGGGGCTACAGCGGCGGCAAGGGCTTGGGTCCCGGTGGAGGAAGCGGAAAAGGCAGCGGCAAGGGGAACGGAGGTCCGGATGAGGAATCGATGTACCGGATTCTGCGGGCGATTGCCACATTCGGGAGCATTGGCGCGAGCCCGAATCCCTCGGCCGCGACCGTGGAATTTCAGGACCAGGTTTCACAACTTCCCAACAATGCGCAGGACACGCTGCGGCAGGCGCTGGCCGGATTGGCCGAGCAGGGCAAAAATAAGAAACTGGATGAAAGCGTCCTGGTGGAACTGGCCGAGCACCTTTCCATCAAGTTCGCGCTGGAGCAGTTTGAACGCGGAGAAGTGAAAGTGAACGCGGTGCGGCAGATGCTGGACCGCATGAACCAGGAGATAGAACATCTCCGCAAGATCCTTGGGCAACACGAAGACAAGATGGCGGAGGCCGGCATCCTGGTGGAGTCGCACCGGGAGATGATGGACCGGCAGTTCTGGGCGTCGGTGCCGGAAGCCGCAAAGCGCGAGGTGCTGCTTTCCGAAGAAGCGTGGTGCATCCCGCCCAAAAACGTGCAGTCCTACGTATCCGAATTGATCGACCACGGCGAGGTAGCCGAGGCCATCAGTATTCTGCAGAATTACGCGAAGTGCGCGGACAGCGAAGAGCCGGATGCAAGAAAGCGCGCCGCCACCGGCCTTTCCGAAATGGCTTCGCTTTACGCGCAGGCCGACCCGCGATTGCTTTCGGAGGCGTTGCGGCACATCGGTTTGCGGCTCAGCGTGGAACAAGACCAGGATTTGCAATCGCTGGTGAGCGCGGCGTTTGTGCGATTGAGCCAGGAGGCCGCGACGCAACGGTACTATCCGGCGATGGCGCAGGCACTGAATCTGCTGGAAGGCGTGGAATCGCAGCGGCCGGGCATTGGGAAAACGCTCCGCACGAAAATGGGCATCGAGGAACGCGTGCCGGAGTTCGTGGAAGAGGCGCTGCGCGCGCGCGAAGTGGCCGCAGGCTTGACCGGGGTGTTGAAGCATCTGCCGCAAACGGCCATGGAGCAACTGGCGACGCGGTTCAACCGCTGCCAGTTCCGTGCGGATCTGGAAAATGTAGCCAGCCTGGCGCATGACCTGGGTGAAGAAGCGGTGCAATACCTGCGCAGCACGGTGCGGGGCGGTCCGCCCGCCGAAGCGGTGGAAATGATCGGTCTGCTGGTGAGGCTGGACCCGCAAGCTGCGGAAGTTTATTTGCCGGGGCGATTGAAAGGCTTTCCAAGAATGGCGCAGGACCGCGCGATCCGGCAGATTGCCGCCAGTGGCGCGCACGAGACATGCCGGATCTTACTGGGGCTGCTGGATCACGTGGATCCACTGGTGATGCCATTGGTGGTGGACGAAATTGGAATGACAGGTGATCGCGACGGATTGGGCCGCTTGCTGACCTTGGCCGATGGCGATTTGCCAGCCGGTGGAGCACCCTATCTGCGCGTAAAGGCGTTGGAAGCGCTAGCGCGGTTGCACGCGCCAGAGTCAATCCCGACACTGCGGCGGATCGCGGAATCGCGCAAAGTATTTGGTTGGGCCAATCCTCAGGAACTGCGCATTGCGGCGTTTCAAGCGCTTTCGAAACTCGATCCGGAATGGGCAAAGTCGTTCTACCCATATAGCGGAATTGAAGCAGAAGAATTGACGCTGGAGCCGCTGGCGATTCCCGCGCAATCCAAGTTTGTGCGGCAGCGGAGGCACACGCGGGTGCGGCTGCGCAAGAGCGTCACAGCCGTCAGCACGAACCTGAGGAACAATTGCCGGCTGGAAATCAAGACGGCCAGCCTCTCGGGCGGGCTAGCCACCACCAACATGCATCTGGCGCCGGGAACGCAAGTGCAATTGAAGATGCAGGTAGGAATCTGGCAAGTGCAAGCCGTGGCCATGATGCGGGACTATCGCGCCCAGGATATGTCCTTTGAAATCATAGACATGGATCTGGATGAGCGAAACCGGCTCCGCAAGCTGCTGACCGATAGCTTCCAAACGGGACGCGACGGTTGACGAGTGCAATGGAGTTGGGGGACCCCAGTTGGTTCTCAACCAGTAACTATTCGCAAGTACTACAACTAGGTACTTCTGTTGGATTTACCCCGCCCGGGTTCCTGCTTAACCTTGAAGGAATCAGTTTGTTTCGGTCGTAGTGCGCCCTGCCAAGGGCGCTGAAAGTAGTGTGCGAGGTGGTCGAAAGACGTGTCTGAGGGAACGCCAATCCGACTCGGTGCACTATTGTGCGCGTTCGCGCTGCTGCTGAGCGGAGCGCGAGCTGAGGAAGCGCGCCCCAATTTCCCTGACAATCCAAGATTTTCCGTACTGCGGTTTGAAGACCGGCAAGGCATGGGTGCATTGACCGCGACCTCGCTGGGACAAGACGGCCAGGGATTTTTATGGATCGCCACGCAGACGGGTCTCTACCGTTTCGATGGCACGCGCGCGAAAAAAATGAACGAGGCCGACAACCTGATTGGCCATTACGTAGTGGACATGGTGATTGCGCCGGATGGCACGCCATGGTTTGCAGGCAACCGGGGTATCGCGTTCTACAAGAACGGGGAATTTCGACGGGTTCCTATCCCGGAGAGTTCGATGGCGCTGCTGAACGGCGTGCAGATTTTCGCTGTAGACAGCAACGGCACGGTTTACATGCTGATGTTCAAGAAAGGCTTGCTCATCCTCGATCCGAACTTTCCCTCGAAAGGCGTGACGATTGGGCAGGGCATGAGCGATTGGGAGACGCAGGCTGGAATACTTCGGACGGCCGACGATTCGATATGGTTTTCGCTGGGCCACAAGCTGGCGCATCTGAGCCCGGGGTCGCGCAACATTGAAGTAGAGCCGGGCATTGAATTGCCGAAGGAACGCGTGGTCGCGTTACAGCAGGATGGCAGCGGCACCATTTGGGTGAGGACGTCCACGCGCCTGTGGCACGTGGACCGCCACGCGCACAAACTGGTGCAGGAGACCAGCGTCACGGGACCGGCCAACGATGAGGAGGGCAAGCCGACCGTGGATGCCCGCGGGAAACTTCTGGTGCCCAGTTCTTCCGGATTGTATTGGCAGGGTGACGGCAAGTGGCGGCTGCTGACGACCAGACAAGGGTTAGCGAGCAATCTGATTCAGTCGGCGTTGGAAGACCGGGAAGGAACGCTCTGGGTGGCGGGGTCCGGAACGGGGTTGGACCGGCTGCCTGGCGTAAGAGAGTGGTCCGCGTGGACAACGAACGAAGGACTACCGGATAACTCCACTTGGGCGACGTTGAGGGACCGCAAGGGGCGACTGTGGGTAAGCAGTGCGCACGGAATCGCGATCTGGAACGGGCAGACGCATCAATGGCAGAAGGTGCCGACCCTCGAAGAACACCTGGGCCGCGAAATCCGGCCGCTGCAACTGGCGGGAGACGGCTCGGTCTGGGCACAGACCATTACCGGCGCAATTGTCCGGATTGACGCGGACAACTTTGCCACAACGACCTATGCGAACTACCACGGGCGGAATTTCATCAGCCTGGCGGCGGCGCCGGATGGCAGCATCTGGGCAGCGGCGCGGACCCGGCTGGTGAGGTTTGTTCCGCAGAATGGCCACACGAAACAGGAAGAGATCGCGTTGCCGCCAGTTCATGAGGCCGACCTGGAGTTCATCACGTTTTCACCCAATGGCGTGCTGTGGGCCACGGGACCTGGAACGGTCTACCGCTACGACGGAAAAAGCTGGAAGATTTTCACGGTGAAGGAAGGGCTGAAGGGGCAGACGATGACGAGTCTGGCTTCGCCGAACGACAACGAAGTTTGGGTTTCGTATAACGATGTGGTTGGGGTGACGCATGTGACGTTGCACCTGAATGGAACCACGAGTTTTGAGTTTCTCGATTGGGATCGCACGGTGCTGGGGCGCGATACGAAGGCGAGGATGTGGTTCAACGGCACGGATGGAATTTTGGTGCTTTGGCCCGATGGGCATACGCAGCATCTGAGCCGCGCCAATGGATTGATCTGGGACGATTTGAGCCCGTGGACAGGAGTGCGGGAAGAGAAGGACGGAAGTTTTCTGATCGCGACGTCGCGGGGAATGTCCCGCTTGAAGGAACTGGAAGAAAAGAAAGCCACGGAACCGCCGCGCGTGGTGTTGACCTCCGTTTTGCTGGGCGGTACGGAACGCAAGCCGGACGGAAAATCGTTGGTGACCTCCGGGAGCGGGCCGCTGAAGGTGCAATTCTCACCGCTGATTCTGGACACGCCGGATGAAGTTTCTTGCCAGTACCAATTGAAGGGCCTGGAGCCATTCCCGACGGATTCGACGTTGCGCGAAGTGCTGTATGGAGGATTGCCACCCGGGAATTACGAGTTCTGGGTGCAATGCAGGCAGCCGGATAAGAATGGATATTCGGCGAAGACGAGCTTCCGGTTCCGGGTGTTGCCGACGTTCTGGCAATCGGGATGGTCGCGTGGCTTGATGGCGCTGGCGTTGATGGCGGGCGTTTGGCTATTTGTGTCGCTGCGGACGCAAGCGCTGCAAAGGCGGAAGGGCGAACTGGAGAGGGCGGTCGCCGAACGAAACGCGGAGTTGATGCAGAAGAACAAGGAACTCGAAGAGATTTCGCTGACCGACCCGCTGACCGGGATACGCAACCGGCGGTATTTCTACGAGACGATTTCCAAAGATATTGCTCAGGCGCTGCGCTCACACCAGCGGTCCAGCGATTCGCCTGTGTCGGTGCCGCGGCAGGACTTGATATTTGCGCTGGTGGATATCGACCGGTTCAAGCGTGTGAACGACGAACTGGGGCACAGTGTGGGCGACAAATTGTTGCAGGAGATGGCGAAGCGCATCGAATCGGTGATGCGGAAATCGGACGACCTGGTACGCTGGGGCGGCGAAGAATTCCTGCTGGTGTGCCGGACGACGGACCGGGAAAACGCCAGCCTGCTGTGCGCGCGGGTGCTGGAAGCGGTACGGGATACGCCGTTTGATGTTGGGAACGGCGTGCAGGTGCACAAGACGTGTTCCATCGGCTGGGCGCCGTTTCCGTGGGTGAATGACGGGCCGGGGTCGCTGTCGATTGAGAACGTGCTGGAATTAGCGGACAAGGCGCTCTATCTGGCGAAGAGAGAAGGACGCAACCGGAGTTACGGCCTGGTGCCATCTCCGGCCATAGCGCTTTCGGAGAAGAGTGTCTCGATCGAAAATCTGCGCGACTGCCCGCCGGAATTGGTGCAGATTGTCTGATGAAGCGAAGTAAAGCAGCAATGAAGTAGTAAGCCCCGAAAAAATCACACCAGCCATTCCAAAAACAGGGCAGGGAACCGATGACAACCGGTGCGCGGCGGTGTTATTGTACGCGGCAACCTTTTGACGACTGCTACTTCCAACCTGCTGGCCGCGGAAGGCGCGCTCCACACGCGAAGCGCGGAACTCCGTAAAGAACTCGGATTGAAGGATGTGACGCTGGCGATCATTCTGGCGGTGATTGTTCCGGATTTTTTCGGAACAGCGGCCAAGGCCGGGCCATCACATGTGGCGTATTGGCTGCTGGCCATTGCCCTGTTTTTTATTCCGCAGGCATTCGTAGTTGCGCATTTGAACCGGCGGATGCCGCTGGAGGGCGGGCTCTATGAGTGGGCGCGCCTGGCGTTCAATGACGGCGTGGGATTTCTAGTCGCATGGAACCTGTGGGTGTTCGCGACGTTGTACACGGCCGTGATCGGCCTGATTGCAACAAGTTTTCTCAGTTACGCGCTGGGTCCACGGGCGGCGTGGCTGGAGACCAGCGTTCCCGCGATTGTGGGGGCCCTGGTGGTGTTCGTCGGGCTGCTGATGCTTGTGGGGAGGTTTGGGCTTGGCGTTGGGAAATGGGTGAGCAACGCGGGGTGCATCTTCATCTTAGCCGCACTCGGGGTGCTGATGATCATGCCGGTTGCGGCCGTGAGCCGCGGAATATTGGCGGAATACCATCCTTTTCGTCTGGTTTTGCCGCCGTTGACGCTATACAGCATGAGCATTTTCGGAAAGATGACCTTTGGAGCGATGGTTGGGCTGGAATACGTGGCCATTTTTGCGGGCGAGTCGCGGGATGCCGGCACGATGTATTCGAAGGCGATTCGAGTGGCGGCTCCCGTGATTGCGCTTCTCTATATTTTGGCGACGAGCGCCATTCAGGCTTTTGTGCCGCCGGATGCGGTTGACGTGATCGGGCCAATCCCGCAGGCTCTCAGCCGCGGAGCCGAGGCGTTTGGCTTAGGTAAATTCGTGGCGCCCGCGGCGATTGCGCTGCTGTTTGGCAATTATCTTTCCAGCTTCAATCTGAATTTCAGCGGGAATGCGCGACTGCCGATGGTGGCGGGCTGGGATCATCTGCTGCCGGAGTGGTTCACGCGGTTGCATGCGAAATACAAAACGCCAGGGAACTCGATCCTGTTTGTGGGGGGCGTGGCGGTGGCGGCAGGATGCCTGGCGCTGCTGGGCGCGGGGGCGGAAGAGGCGTACGAGTTGCTGCTGACGTGGAGTTTCACGTTTTATGGATTGGCGTATCTGGGCATGTTTGCGATTCCGCTGCTGGCGCGCAAGGAGATGGGGTTGCGGCCGGGTTGGTGGCTGCGATTGGCGGCTGCCAGCGGGTTTGGCGTGACGCTGCTGTTTGTAGCGCTCTCGGCGTTTCCGATTATTCAGGTGCAAAATCGGGGATGGTACGCGGTGAAAATGATCGCTGTGGTGGTGGCGGCGGATGGGCTGGGCTGGTTGGTTTATCGAGCGGGGAAGCGCCGCAGGGCTTTGTCGGCTTAGGCGGAGCGGCAAAGTCTGCGCGCCCCACAGGAAAGAGGAAATCGAAGAAAGTACTTAACACAGAGGCCGCGGAGAAAAGAGAGGAGGAGGGCGCAGAGAAGAGGCGGCGGAAAAGCGGCGCTACAACGAGCGGGCGGCGATGAGGGTGATGTCGTCGTGTTGCTGGTGGGGGCTGTGAAGGCGGACTTCGTTGACGATGGCGGTGACGAGTTCGCAGGGCGTGAGAGATTGGTTGCGGCGGAGGGAGTCGAGGAGGCGCTCTTCGCCAAATTCTTCGAGGGCAGGATTGAAGGATTCGGTGACGCCGTCGGTATAGAGGACAAAGGTGTCGCCGGAATGGAGCTGGCATTCGCCGACTTCGCAGTCCCAATCGCGGAAGGCGCCGAGGATGGTGGCGGTGGAGTGAAGAGATTCGACGGAGGAATCGGCGCGGAGGATGAAGCCACAGAGGTGGCCGCAGTTGGCGTAGCGGAGACGCCGCGAGGCGTCGCTATATTCGGCGAAGAAGAGCGTGGCGAAGGAACCGTTGGGGGTGTTTTCGCAGAAGAGTTGATTGACGGAGCGTAAGAGGCGCTGGGGATCGTCGCGATGGACGGCGCACTGGCTGCGGAGATTGGCCTGGAGATTGGCCATGAGGAGAGCGGCGGCGATGCCTTTGCCGGAGATGTCGCCGATGACGAGGCCGAGGCGGTCGTCACCGAGGCTGAGGAAGTCGTAATAGTCGCCACCGACCTGGCGGGCCTGATGGCAAATGCCGGCGTAGTCGAGTGTAGCGAGCTTGGGGAGATTTTGCGGAAAGAGGCGGGACTGGACCTGCTTGGCAATATCGATTTCCTGGGCGGCGCGCTGTTCAGCTTCGAGGCGCTCCTGCTGGGCGCGGCGCTGGGCTTCCACGGCGTGAGTGACTTCATCGAAGCTGACAAGCGAGAAAATGTTGCCGTCGGGATCGCGGAAACTGCTGAAGACGCCGCCCCAGAGGGGGGATTCGCCGCTGAGAGGCTCGATTTTGGCGGGTTCGTGCGGCTGGACCCGGACGCCGTGCTGGAGACGCCTGAGGCGTGGATTGCTGGAGAAGTGCACGCCGCGAGCGATCCATTCGCGGAACTTGCTGGGGACATCTTCGGTGACAAAGGCGATGTGGGTGTGGCGTCCGATGAGTTTGAAATCAGCGGAATTGCGAGCGGGAGAAGAGAGGACCAGATTGGTTTGGCCGTCGGGAGGGCAGACGACCACCCAGCGGCGGCCGGGGCGATTGCGGGCGTCAAAGACCAGCTGAAAGCCGAGAGTTTCCGTGTAGAAGGCGATACTGCGATCCAGATCGCGGACGAAGATGGTGACGGATTGCAGGCGGAGGAAGGAGTTGGGGGGGACCTCGGGCATGGCGGTATTATAAGCCCGGAGAGTTGGCGGTGGTTTGCCACAGTTTTGCAATGAGGAGGGGGCAATGAGCAGGAGATGGGCGGTGTTGATGGGCGGATGTTTGCTGGCGGCGGGGGTTGCCATTGGAATAGCGGGGGCGAAGCCGAGTCCCGCGGATGACAAGAAGGTGGTGGCGGCGCTGGATACGGAATACCAGGCGGCGGTGAAAGCGAACGACGCAGCGAAGATGGGCAGGATTTTGGCGGACGATTTTATTCTGGTGGAAGGCGACGGCGCGGTTAGTACAAAAGAAGACTTGTTGAAGGAAGCGCGCAGCAAGAGAATTCACTACGAGCACCAGGACGGGAGCGAACAGACGGTGCGAGTGTGGGGCGACACGGCGGTGGTGACGGCGAAGTTGTGGGGGAAGGGAATAGAGGCGGGGAAAGCGTTTGACTGGACGCTGTGGTACAGCGATACGTATGTGCGGACGGCGAAGGGGTGGAGTTATGTGTTTGGGCAGGCTTCGCTGGCGCTGCCGAAGAAGTAGAGGTTGGAATTTTAGAGCGAGAATTTTGCAATGAAACTGCGAAAAGACTGCAAATGTCCATGCCATAAGGCCCAGCACGCGATTCTTCACGTGGTGCCGTGCTGCGGGCCAGGGTCCGAATCATTTTTGGCGAAAAGAAAACCCAAATGCAAAAAAGTCAAAAGCAGGAACCCCAAACTGGGCTCGCTGAAAGGTAGGATCCTCATCCACGGTCCTGATTGGTGGAAGCCGATGACGGAAGAGGAAATGGAGAGGGAAGGGTGGCTGAACGATCTGGATAGTTAGGTCACCTGGGGTAGGGCAGAAAAATCAGGGGATGATCCTTCCACTGAACCTCCTGGTTGGCAGGGTTGAGGGGGAACGGGTTACAATGAGATGTTTGGACAAGACTGAGGGAGAGGCCTGTGCGAATTGGGCGTCCCAGCGAGAATTTGTTCTTCAGGGGCTAAAGCCCTACGGATGCTGGGTTTTACGCCGGGGCTGAAGCCCCGGCCTCCTAAAGAGCGTCAGGAGATGGCGAACCTTCCATGGACGTAGCCAAGATTGTTGACAACGTTATTGCGCGCTTTATCGGGACGAAGCACGAGCGCGATATCAAGAAATTGCAGCCGACGGTGGCCGCGATCAACGCGATGGAGGCGGAACTCCGCGGATCGGATGGCGGTGGTGGAACGGGCGGTGGACCCGTTTCCGGCGGCATTAGCGACGATGACCTGAGGAATCGCTTTCAAGCGCTGAAGACGCAGGTGCAGGAGCGCCTGAAAGACGCGGACCCCGCAGAACCCACGTATAAGGATGAGTTGCAGAAGGCGCTGGAAGAGGTGATTGTGCCGGCGTTTGCGCTGGTGCGGGAGGCGGGGCGGCGGTTCCTGAAGATGCGGCATTTCGACGTGCAGTTGATCGGCGGAATGGTGCTAAACGACGGGAAGATCGCCGAAATGAAGACGGGCGAAGGCAAGACGCTGGTGGCGACGCTGCCGGCGGCGCTGAATGCGCTGGCGGGTCGCGGCGTGCACATTGTGACAGTGAACGATTACCTGGCGCGGCGCGACGCGGAGTGGATGAGCCCGCTGTATAGGGCGCTGGGATTGAGCGTCGGCGTGATCGTACACGATCTGGATGATCCGCAGCGGCGCGCGGCTTATGGCGCGGATTTAACCTACGGCACGAACAACGAATTCGGCTTCGATTACCTGCGCGACAACATGAAGTACGATCTGGCGAGCTGCGTGCAGCGCGGGCACCAGTTCGCAATCGTAGACGAAGTGGACTCGATCCTGATCGACGAGGCGCGGACGCCGCTGATTATTTCCGGGCCGAGCGAAGAGTCCACGGACAAATATTTCAAGATCGACAAGATCATTCCGAAGCTGATCCAGGACATTGATTACACGCTGGATGAAAAGCACCGGCAGGCGACGCTGACGGAAGAAGGCGTGAGCAAGTGCGAGCGGCTGCTGAGTCTGGGGAATTTGTACGATCCCGCGCACATGGAGACGATCCATCACGTGTACCAGGGATTGCGCGCGCACACCTTGTATAAGCGCGACGTGGATTACGTGGTGAAAGACGGCGAAGTGATCATTGTGGACGAGTTCACGGGACGCCAGATGCCGGGGCGGCGCTGGTCCGACGGCTTGCACCAGGCGGTGGAAGCGAAAGAAGGCGTGAAGATCGAGCGGGAAAACCAGACGCTGGCGACGATCACGTTTCAGAATTATTTCCGCATGTACAAGAAGCTTTCGGGCATGACCGGGACGGCGGAGACGGAGGCGGCGGAGTTCGGGAAGATCTACAACCTGGACGTGGTGGTGATTCCGACGAACCGCTCGCTGATTCGCATCGAGAACCCGGACGTGGTTTACCGCACGGAGAAAGAAAAGTTCGAAGCGGTGGTGAACGGGATTCTGCAGGATGACAATTCGCTGGCGAACGGCATCCGGCACTATCACATGCGCGGGCAGCCGGTGCTGGTGGGCACGATTTCGATCGAGAAGTCCGAAGCGATTGCGGAGATTCTGAAGAAGTCCGGGATTCCGCACCAGGTGCTAAACGCGAAGCAGCACGAGCGCGAATCGCGCATCGTGGCGCAGGCGGGACGCAAGGGCGCGGTGACAGTGGCGACGAACATGGCCGGCCGCGGCACGGACATCCTGCTGGGCGGGAATCCGGAATCGATGACCCGCGAGTATTTCTTGAAGAACAAGCTGGCGATGCCGTATGCGGCGGCTCCAGCGGTGATTGGCGCGGACCCCGCGGATGGGAACGGCGCGGAGCCTGCGGCGGCAGCGGTGCAGATGGTGCTGTTCCAGCACGAAGGGAAGATTTTCCAGGTACCGAAGGAGCAGTGGGATCCGGCGTACCAGCAGTTTGCGGAGCAGTGTAAAGCGGAGCACGACGAAGTGGTGGCGCTGGGCGGCTTGCACATTCTGGGCACGGAGCGTCACGAAGCGCGGCGCATTGACAACCAGTTGCGCGGGCGCGCGGGCCGGCAGGGCGATCCGGGATCTTCGCGATTCTTTTTGTCGCTGGAAGACGATCTGATGCGCATTTTCGGCGGCGAGCGCGTGAAGCAGATGATGTTCCGCCTGGGAATGACGGAAGGCGTGCCGATTGAATCGAAGCTGATTTCGAACCGCATTGAGAACGCGCAGAAATCGGTGGAAGCGCAGAACTTCGACGCGCGCAAACATTTGCTGGAATACGACGACGTGATGAACAAGCAGCGCGAGACGATTTATGCGATTCGCCGCTCCGCGCTAGAAGGGAAGGACCAGCGGGATTACGTGCTGGGCATTGCGGAAGACGTGGCGCGCGAAATTGTGGATACGTATTGCCCGCGCGAGCAGCATCCGGGGCAGTGGAATACCACGCAGTTCCTGGCCGAAGTGAACGCGCAGTTTGGCGTGGATGCGAAGGCGGCGGGCGCGGACCCCGCGGGGCTGAACCACGACCAACTGGCGGAAGCAGTGGTGGAGGCGGTGCAGGCGAAGTATGCGGAGAAAGAAAAGCAGTTCAGCGCGGATCTGCTGCGCTGGCTGGAGCGGCGGATCATTCTGGACGTGGTGGACACGCAGTGGAAGGACCACTTGCTGTCACTGGACCATTTGAAAGAAGGTATCGGGCTGCGCGGATACGGGCAGAAGGATCCGCTGGTCGAATTCAAGAAGGAAGCGTTCATCCTGTTTGAAGACATGATGGCGCGGATTGACAACGAGACGGTGCGGTATCTTTTCCATGTGCAGATTCAGCAGAGTGAAGCGCCGCCTCAGGGAGCCGCGCCTGCTCCCGCGCCCAGGCCGACGCCACCTCGCATGCCGAGCGCGGGTGCAGCGGCGGCGGTGGCGAGCGCTGCGGCGCGCGTGGAGGAGGCTCCCGCGAAGCTGCCGGATTTTGCGCGGGCTTTGGAGCGCAAGCAAGAACGGCAGCAGAAGGATTTGCAATTCCAGACCGGGGCGGCGCAGGCAGAGGCTCCGAAACCGGTGCGGGCGGGCGCGAAGGTGGGGCGTAATGATCCTTGCCCCTGCGGGTCGGGGAAGAAGTATAAGAAGTGTCATGGGGCGTGAAACAGGGAAGAACCCTTCGACTTTAGAGTATTTTGGTCAGGGCAAAGCGTAAAAGCAGATCCCTCCACTCCGGACCGCAAACGTCGCGGTCCTCCGGTCGGGATGACAACCTTAGTTCATATTGTGTGAGCGCGGTAATTTCAAGGGAAGGACTCTCAATGCCACCAGGGATGATGCCGGGACAACAACAGATGCCGCAGAGGCAGCCGATACCAGGGGTGAAGAACCTGATTGCGGTGGCCAGCGGAAAAGGCGGCGTGGGAAAGACGACCGTGGCGGTGAATTTGGCGCTGGCACTGGCGAAGATGGGGCACAAGGTGGGCTTGCTGGACGCGGATGTTTATGGGCCAAACGTGCCGATCATGCTGGGCTCGACGCAGGAGCCGATGGCCACGGCGCAGCAGCACATTATTCCCGTGGAGGCGCAGGGCCTGAAGATGATTTCGATGGGGCTGCTGAATCCGGGCGACAAGCCGGTGATCTGGCGCGGTCCGATGCTGCACAGCGTGATCACGCAGTTTTTGCGCAGCGTGGAGTGGGGCGAACTGGATTTTCTGGTGATTGATTTGCCGCCGGGGACGGGCGATGTGCAGTTGACGCTGATTCAGACGGTGGCGGTGACGGGTGCGGTGGTGGTGACGACGCCATCGACGGTGGCGCTGGCGGATGTGCGCAAGGCGATTGAGATGTTCCGCCAGGTGAATGTGGAAGTGCTCGGCGTGGTGGAGAACATGAGCACGTTTGCGTGTCCGCATTGCGGGAAGCCGGTGGATATTTTCGGGCACGGCGAGGGCGCGAAGACAGCGCTCGAGTATGGCGTGCCGGTGCTGGGAGAGATTGAAATTGATCCGCGGATCCGATTGGGCGGAGATACGGGGAATCCGGTGGCGGCGCAGGGAGAGACGGCTCCGGCGGCGCAGAGTTTGTACAAGGTGGCGAAGGCGGTGACGGCGCGGTTGGAAGAGATTGGCGGGACGCTGGGGGGGCCGAGCGTGGAGATTGATTGAAGGAAAGAAGTAATGAGATAAAGAAGTAACGAGGTAAAGAAAAGACAAGAGATCTGCGAAAGTCAAAACGAGCACCTCAAGACCGGAAGGTGCGGCACCTTCAAGAACATAAGAGCTTCGATGGCTACGAAATCCCTCCTGAACCTTCTGAATTCGGCAAAGTATTTGTACCTGCGAGAGATCTCGGAGCCGCGGGACAATTCGCTGCGCCTGATTGTTCAAGAGGCTGTTAACAATCCCGTCGGCACTGTGGTTAACCTGCATCCGGAACTCCCAGAATTGGCAGAAATTCTGAAGAACGCCACCCCGATTGAATCCACCCCTGGATGTCGAACCTTCGAACTGGAATGGAAGCGCTATGTCGCCTATCTAGTTACCGAGGAATGTGTAGGTTTGTGCGGAAAATACGACGACGAATCGTTCGAGGGAAAGCTATTTCGGACCTACGCACGATCCCATTTTTTGCAGCACCTTGAACGCGACACTGGCGGTCACATAGAGCAAGTCATGCATTACAAATTGATTTGTCTTAACCACCTGATTGATGTGGTCGCTTATCATCCGCCCAAAATCAGGTTGATTGCTCCGGAACCCGAGGCTCCGCGCATCCAGTGAGCCTAGGCTGAGACTCTGAAACATTTTCTGCGGTAAGTTCGTTGATTTGGGTGAGGTGGGACGGACGGGTGCCTGAACTTGGGGCGCCAAGGCGCCCGCCTCGGAAGGCGGCCGCTAAAAATGCACGATTCTGTGGAGAGGGTGGGTGAGGATCGACGAGGGGAGTGGGCGCTCCTTGGCGGGCTTGGCTTTTTGATTTTTGCGGCGCACCTGTTGGTGAGCGGGCGGTACGGGTATTTCGTGGATGAGCTGTATTACATCGCTTGCAGCAAGCATTTGGATTGGGGATATGTGGACCAGGCGCCGCTGATTGCGGTGATTACCTGGCTGGAGCGGGTGACGCTGGGAGATTCATTGCACGCGCTGCGGTTTTTGCCGGCGGTGGCGGCGGGGTTGCGCGTGGTGTTGACAGGGCTGATCGCGCGGGAGCTGGGGGCGCGGCGGTTTGGGATGGCGCTGGCGTGCGTTTGCGTGATGGTGGCGCCGATTTATATGGGGCTGGATTCGCTGCTGACGATGAACGCGTTTGAGTCGTTGTTTTGGATGAGCGCGGCGCTGATTGCGCTGAAGATTTTCAACGGACATGGAGCGGGGAATTCGTCAGGAGAAGAGGCGGGTCTAAAGTCCCGCCACTACACACGGCAGTGGCTTTGGGTCTTGTTTGGGGTGGTGTGTGGTTTGGGGTTGCAGAACAAGCACTCGACTTTGTTTTTTGGATTTGGGCTGTTTGTGGGATTACTGCTGACGAAGCAGCGGAAGCAATTTTTATCGCCGTGGCTGTGGCTGGGCGGGCTGATTGCGTTTCTGATTTTTCTGCCGAATTTGTTGTGGGAGATTCATCGTGGGTTTCCTACGGTTGAATTGCTGCGGAACGTGCAGGCGAGTGGACGGAACACGGAGGTTGGCCCGCTGAAGTTTCTGCTGATGCAGGCGCTGGTGATCTTTCATCCACTTTCGGCGCCGGTGTGGATTGCGGGACTGGTGGAATTGCTGCGCGACCGCGAAGGAAAAGGCTGGCGCGTGTTGGGCATCACCTGGCTGGTGATTATGACGTGCATGCTGACGATGCACGGGCGGATGTACTACCCCGCGCCGTCGTATCCAATGCTGTTTGCGGCGGGTGGCGTGGCGTTTGAGCGGTGGCTGGCGGAATGGAAGGCCGGAGCGTGGCTGAGGCCGGCGTGGATTACGCTGCTGGCGATTACGGGGATATTGATTGCGCCGTTTGCGTATTTTCCGCTGCTGAGCGTGGACCAATACATCGCGTATGCAAAGTTCTGGCACTTTGAGCCGCCGAAAATCGAAAATCACCGGCTGGGGCCGCTGCCGCAACTCTATGCGGACCAGTTTGGGTGGAAAGAGATGGCGCAGGTGGTGGCGGATGCGTATCACAAGCTTCCGCCGGAGGAGCAGAAGTCCTGCGCGATCTTTGGGCAAAATTACGGGCAGGCTGGCGCGATTGATTTCTTTGGCGCGGAGATGGGATTGCCTCCGGCGATTTCCACGCATCAGAACTATTTTTATTGGGGGCCGCATGGGTATTCGGGCGATTGCATGATGGTGATGGATGATAATCCGGAGCGGCTGGGGGAGTTGTGGAGGGATGTGGAGAAGGTAGGCACGGTGTATCACCCGCTGTCGATGCCGTATGAACATTTTGATGTGTATTTGTGCCGAGGGGCGAAGTTTGGGACGTTGGAGAAATTGTGGCCGGTGATCAAGCATTGGAATTGACGGATGCGCGGGTAGAGAAGAGAAGAATTATCGCAGAGGTAACAGAGGGGAACAGAGGGAGCGGAGAGTGAGTGGCTCTGGATCGGAGGGAGGAAATCAGAAGTCTCGATTTAGCGGATCGCTGGTAGCCACGGTCCCTCCACTGCGGGAGAGGGGACCGGAGAAGAGAGTGGGCGGCCTATCGTAAGAGCCCACCCTTCGCATAAACCAAAGTCGCGAAGGATGGGGCACCCTCGAGTTCCTTTGCAGTTCGGCGTAACAAGAACACCACCGAGAATTGCTGTGCTACAATGCGCGGCGAGATTGCAGTTACACACCTTTTAGTTTCCGCCCAAGTAAATCGTTACGGAATGAGAGGATGCGGCTATGCCTTTGTCAAAGAAACTGGCAGCGGAGTTTTTCGGCACATTTTGGCTGGTGTTTGGAGGATGCGGCTCGGCGGTCCTGGCGGCCGCGTTTCCGCAGTTGGGAATCGGGTTTGTGGGAGTGGCGCTGGCGTTTGGGCTGACGGTGGTGACGATGGCGTACGCGATCGGGCACATCTCCGGCTGCCATCTGAATCCGGCGATTTCGATTGGGTTGGCGGTGGGGAAGCGGTTTCCGTTCAGCGACGTGCTGCCGTATATCGTGGCGCAGGTGGTGGGCGGGATCGCGGGCAGTGCGGTTTTGTATTTGATTGCGAGCGGGAAGGACGGGTTTTCGCTGGACGGGGGATTTGCGTCGAACGGGTATGGCGCGCATTCTCCGGGCGGCTATTCGCTGCTGGCGTGCTTTGTGGCGGAAGTGGTGCTGACGTTTTTCTTTTTGCTGGTGATTCATGGAGCGACCGATCATCGCGGTGTGACAGGATTTGCGGGGCTGGCGATTGGGTTGACGCTGACGCTGATTCACCTGATCGGGATTCCGGTGACGAATCTTTCCGTGAATCCGGCGCGCAGCACGGGCCCGGCGGTGTTTGTGGGCGGCTGGGCGCTGCAGCAGTTGTGGCTGTTCTGGGTGGCGCCAATTGTGGGCGCGGCGCTTGGTGGGTTGGTGTACAACTCGCTCTTTGAAGAGAAGAAGGGATAAGAAAAAGAGAAGAGTGTTGGTGGCTTTGGATCGGAAGAACCCACCCTCACAAATCGAGGGTGGGGCACCCTTCGCGGCTCAGGGTGAACCCTCAAGTTCATTTGGGCTCTCGCGTTGGAGCGGGCACACAGGCTGAAGCCTGTGCTACTGGGCGGCGTTCCTTGTCATGCGGTCGAGGCAGATGTTATCGTGAGATATTCGCTGGCGGCTTGCGATTTGGGGAGCTTCGGCCTATCCACAGGGCCGTTTGCGTACCCCAGGAAGGCGGCCTAAAGCCGCCCCTACGAGAGACTTACGGGAACTTTCATATTTGATGCGCGCACCTGACATTCGTCCCTACCGAGGCAAATATCCGGAGATTGCGGCGTCGGCGTATATCGATCCGGCGGCGGTGGTGATTGGCGACGTGGTGATCGGCGAGGAGTCCAGCGTGTGGCCGATGACCGTGGTGCGCGGGGATGTCCATTTCATTCGCATCGGCAAGCGCACGAATATCCAGGACGGCAGCGTGCTGCACGTGATGAAGGACCAGTGGCCGCTGGTGCTGGGCGATGAAGTGACCGTGGGGCATTCGGTGACGCTGCATGGGTGCACGATTCATTCGCGGGTGCTGATCGGTATGGTTTGCATTGTTCTGAATGGGGCGGTGATTGGGGAGCATTCGATCATTGCGGCGGGATCGTTGATTACGGAGCGGACGGTGATCCCGGCGGGGAGTTTGGTGATGGGTTCGCCAGGGAAGGTGAAGAGGGAATTGACGGAGGCGGATCGGGAGTCGATTGGGAAGTATGCGGAGAGGTATGCGGGGTATCGCGAGGTTTATCGCGCGGAGGCGTTGTCGCGGGGCGAGCGGGTGGATTGGAGCGGGTTAAATGGCGCGTGAGGGAGAAGGCATTTCCTCAGGGGCTAAAGCCCGTTGGTGGGCGAGCGGATAATGTCGGAGCTGAAGCTCCGACCCCCGGTGCACGAGCGAAGGGGAAGAATTCCACAGGGCCGAAAACCTGCGGAGCGGCTTCAGGGGCTGAAGCCCCGGCTGGCAGGGTGCGATTATGTGGGGGCTGAAGCCCCCACCTCCTGAAGAGAGGATTGGGAATTTTAGGGCATGGCGGAGAAGAAGAAATTTCAGGCGATTAAGGGGACGCGGGATTTGTTGCCGCCGGATACGGAGTTGTGGAACCGGGTGGAGGCGACGGCGCGCGAGGTGTTTGGCACGTTTGGGTTCGGGGAGATACGGCCACCGATCTTTGAGCCGACGGAATTGTTTGCGCGTGCGGTGGGTGGCGACACCGATATCGTCTCAAAAGAAATGTACACGTTCGAGGACCATGACTCGATCGAGCTCGAGCAATATCGCTCCGCATATCTCGTAAAAGGCGTCAGTCCAGGACTGACATCGGAGTTCACTCACTACGAGCGGTCCGTTCTTGGATATCTAGAGCTGCTAGCCGAACGAATGTCTGGCGGCATTGTGCCCAAAACTCCTGAGAACGAGACCGCGCTTGAGAATGCCCGAAAACTCTTGGGCAAAATGAAAGATGAGGGGAACCGTTTTGCTGGTACGCAGTCTGCGTCGGACGAAATCGCCTTTGAAACGGCCCTCAAGGGCCTTAAGCAAGTACTGCTGTCAATTCGATTTGGCGATGTATTGAGTTTGCGGCCGGAGGCTACGGCTTCGGTGTGTCGGGCGTACATTGAGCATGGGATGCACGCTTGGGCGCAGCCGGTGAAGCTGTATTACATGGGGCCGATGTTCCGGAGGGAGCGGCCGCAGAAGGGGAGATACCGGCAGTTCTATCAGATTGGCGCGGAAGTGCTGGAGACGGTGCAGCCGGGGCAGGGCGGGGCGAAGGACATCCCGAAGGACGCGGCGGTGGATGCGGAAGTGATCGAGATGGTGATGACGTTTTTTGGGCGGCTGGGGCTGGAAGGCGTGCAACTGGAGATTAATTCGATTGGGCACGCGGCGGAAAATTGCCGGCGCGGGTATGTGCAGAAGCTGAAGGCGGCGCTGGAGCAGGTGAAAGACAAGCTGGGGCCGGACAGCCAGCGGCGGATTGAGACGAATCCGCTGCGCGTGCTGGATTCGAAGCTGGAGAACGAACAGGCGATCATCGCGGGGCTGCCGAAGATTGCGGAGCATTTGTGCGACGACTGCGCGAAGCAGTATGCGGAAGTGAAGCGGCAGCTGGATATGCGCGGCGTGAAGTACGCGGAGAATTGGCGGCTGGTGCGCGGGCTGGACTATTACATGCGCACGACGTTTGAGATCACCGCGAAGGGGCTGGGTTCGCAGAATGCGGTGTGCGGCGGCGGGCGGTATGATGGGCTGGTGGAGTTGCTGGGCGGATTGCCGACGAAGGGGATTGGGTTTGCGATTGGGGAGGATCGGTTGATTCTTTCGCTGCAGGAGCAGGCGAGAGAAGTGGCGAGTGAAGAGAAGAAGGAGCGGGCGAGCGCGAAGATTCCGTGTGATGTTTACGTGGCTTGGATGGGGCCGTCGACGCAAAGTGCGGCGATTGGGGCTGCGCAGAGGTTGAGAGCGGCTGGGGTTCGAGTGGAGTTGCCGCCGGTGGAGCAGAAGTTTGGGAAGGCGCTGGGGCAGGCGGACAAGCTGGGCGCGAAGTATGCGTTGATTTTGGGCGAGGATGAAGTGGCGTCTGGGCAGTGGACGGTGAAGACGCTGGCGGATGGGTCGCAGAAGAAGATGAGCGAGACGGAGTTTTTGGAGAAGTTGAAGCAGGGCAGAACGATGTCATCCTGAGCGAAGCGAAGGATCTGCTGTTTGAGGACTGTGGCGAAAAAGCAGATTCCTCGGGCAAAACCGGCCCTCGGAATGACAATTTCAAGTGATTTTTAGGTTTAACGAAAGAGGAACGAACGTGCTGGACTTTTTGGGGAGTTTGAAGAGGACACATTATTGCGGGGCGCTGCGGGCGACGGATGCTGGGCGCGATGCCACGATCATGGGCTGGGTACACCGGCGGCGCGATTTGGGGAATTTGTTGTTTCTGGATATTCGCGACCGCGCGGGGATCGTGCAGGTGGTGTTCAACAAAGAGACGCAGCCGGCGGCGCACGCGAAGGCCGAGCAGGCGCGCAGCGAATTTGTGGTGGCGGTGGAAGGCAAAGTGACGATGCGCGGGAAGGCGAATCCGGAGATTGCCACCGGCGAAGTGGAGATTGTTGCGGCACGGCTGCACATCCTGAACAACGCAAAGACGCCGCCGTTTCCGATTGAGGAAGAGATCAACGCGGCGGAAGAGACGCGGCTGAAATTCCGCTATCTGGATTTGCGGCGTCCGAGGCCGCACAAGAATCTGGCGCTGAGGCACAAGATTATTCTGGAGATTCGCAAGACGATGGACGAGATGGGGTTCATCGAGGTGGAAACGCCAATGCTGACGCGCTCGACGCCGGAGGGCGCGCGCGACTACCTGGTGCCCAGTCGCGTGCATCACGGGAATTTTTATGCGCTGCCGCAGTCGCCGCAAATTTTCAAGCAGATCCTGATGATTGGCGGCATGGACCGGTATTTCCAGATCGTGAAGTGCTTCCGCGACGAAGATTTGAGGGCGGACCGGCAGCCGGAGTTTACGCAACTGGACCTGGAGATGTCTTTCCCGCGGCAGGAAGATATTTTTGGTGTGATTGAAAACGTGATGGTGCGGGCGTGCGCGGTGGCGGGGATTGAGGCGAAAGCGCCGTTCCCGCACATGCTCTATAAGGATGCGATCTGGAAATACGGCAGCGACAAGCCGGACATGCGGTTTGGCATGGAGCTGCACGAGGTGACGGCGTGCTTCCCGGAAGAAGCGAAGCAGAAGCTTCAGATCGGCGGCAGCGTGTTTGCGTTTGCGGCGCCGGGTGCGGCGAGCTATTCGCGCAAGCAACTCGACGAGTTGACGGAGAAGGCGAAGGGGCTGGGCGCGCGCGGGGCGTATTTCGTGAAGCTGGCCGCGGAGGGAACGACGTCGACGGTGGAGAAGCTGATTAACGCGGAAAACGTAAAAAAGCTGGCCGAGGCTTGCGGGGCGAAGACGGGCGATCTGGTGGTGGCCGTTTCGGCAAAGGAAGAGATCAAGGGCACGGAAGCGGCGGCGCTGATTGCGGGGCAGTTGCGGCTGCAATTGGGCGAGGCGCTGGGCGTGATTGACAAGTCGCAGTGGAAATTTTTGTGGCTGACGGGATTTCCGCTGTTTGAATGGAGCGAGACGGACAAGACCTGGGTGAGCGCGCAGCACCCGTTCACGGGAATTGTGGATGAGGATCTGGAGAAGCTGGAGACCGCGCCGTGGGAGGTGCGGTCGAAGGGCTACGACCTGGTGCTGAATGGCGTGGAGCTGGGGTCGGGGAGCATCCGAATTCACCGGCAGGATATTCAAGAGCGGTTGTTTCGCGCGCTGGGGTTGAGCGAAGAGCAGTTGCGGCGGAGGTTTGGATTTTTCCTGGATGCGCTGACGTATGGGACGCCTCCGCACGGAGGGATTGCGCTGGGGCTGGACCGCGTGACGATGCTGCTGGCGGGGGAGAAGTCGATTCGCGAGGTGATTGCGTTTGCGAAGACGACGGCGGCGGTGGATTTGATGGCGGAGTCTCCGAGCGAGGTGGATCAGGGGCAGTTGGAGCAGTTGGGGATTGAGATTAAAGAGAGGAGCAAGGAAGCAAAGGGATAAAGAAAAAGTAAGCACAGAAACTAGGAAAAGAGACGAGATAGGAGGCGGGGGCTTCAGCCCCCGCGTTTGGATGAGCGGAAGCAAGGGGCTTTAGCCCCTGAAGTGAGGTTGCAATGTCAACGCCGCGACATAGAACGGCTCCTGGTTCTTCGTACTTTATTACGACAAAGTGTTGGCAAGCGCGAGCCGTCTTTCAGGTGAAGGAAACAGCAGAACTCATGGTTGAAACGCTCTTGGGCTATCGAGATTCTCGCGCTTACTTGTTGCATGAATTTGTGATCATGCCGGACCATCTTCATTTATTGCTGACACCCGGAAGAGAAACCGGTCTTGAGAAAGCCATTCAGTTGATCAAGGGCGGCAGTTCGCATCGAATTCACAAGCAGCGTGGTGGCAAGATGGAGATTTGGCAGGTCGGGTTTTATGATTGGACCATTCGAGATGTGGAGGATTGGCGGGCCAAGGTGAATTACATTCACATGAATCCGGTTCGCGGACGGCTTGTGGAAAGAGCGGCGGATTGGGCGTATTCATCGGCGAGTGGTAGATTTGCGGTTGATGCCATTCCCGAGCGGTATCAAAACCTTACTTCAGGGGCTAAAGCCCCTGCTTCTCCGGCGACGGTAACGCGGGGGCTGAAGCCCCCGCCTCCTGAAGAGCCCGAGAATGGCGCTGCTGAAGCGCCGCATGGGCTAAAGCCCCTGGGCGGCGAGCGGATTGATGTCGGAGCTTAAGCTCCGACCCCCGGTGCCGCAACTTTGATTTCGGAAAAAGCAAGAGGCGCAAAGGCTTGAGCAGGATACGGATATTGGCGGAGGCGGTGGCGAACCGGATTGCGGCCGGGGAGGTGGTGGAGCGGCCTGCGTCGGTGGTGAAGGAGTTGCTGGAGAACGCGCTGGATGCCGGCGCGAACTCGGTGCGGATCGAAACGGAGATGGGCGGAAAGCGCATGATCCGCGTGATTGATGACGGGCACGGGATGATGCACGACGATGCGCTGCTGGCGTTCGAACGGCATGCGACGAGTAAGCTGCGCACGGCGGACGATTTGATGACGATTGCGACGCTGGGATTTCGCGGGGAGGCGCTGCCGTCAATTGCGTCGGTGTCCCGATTGTTGCTGGAGACGCGTGACGCGGCGGAGACCGAGGGGACGCGCGTGGAGTTTGCGGGCGGGAAATTGGTGGGCGTAAAACCGGCGGGATTGCCGCCGGGGACCACAGTGAGCGTGGCGGATTTGTTTTACAGCGTGCCGGCGCGGCGGAAGTTTTTGAAGTCGGATACGACGGAATTGGGGCACATCGCGTCGCTAGTGACGCATTATGCGCTGGCGAATCCTTCGAAACAGTTTATTTTGACGACGCCAACGCAGGAGATTGTCAATTGCCCTCCGGCGGAAAAGCTGGCGGACCGGGTGTACCAGTTGTTTGGGCGGCAGGCGCTGGACGAACTGGTGGAACTCCCCAGTGTTTCCGCGGCGTTTCGCGCGGCGATCACCGAACCGGAGATGGAAGCAGGCGAAGAGGCGGCGACGCTGACGGTGAGCGGGTTTACTTCGCGGCCGGAGATTCAGCGGCCGAACCGGAATGGAATTTATGTGTTTGTGAACCGGCGGCTGGTGCGCGACCGGCTGATCTTGCACGCGATTCATGAGGCGTACCGGAATATTCTGCCGCCGAACGTCTTTCCAGCGACGCTGCTGTTTCTGGAGATGCCGTACGACGAGGTGGACGTGAATGTGCACCCGGCAAAGATTGAAGTGAGGTTCCGGCGGTCGCAGTTTGTGCACGATTTCACGCGCGATGCGATCCGGCAGGCACTGATGAGTGCGCGGCCGATTGCGAGTTTTGCCACGGCGGCGGTGGCGGGCGGCGTGGCGCCGAATCCGGCGGCTCCGGCGGGGTCGTTTGTTGGCGGCGGATTTGGCGGTGCTGCTGCAGCGGGGAATGGCGGAGTGCCGAGGGCGATGATTCCGGCGATGGAAGAGTTGGGCGTCGGATCGGGGGTTGGCTCGGATTATTCGGCGGGGAATGGATTCGATTTGTCGGCGGCGCCGGTGCAGCCCGCTGCGCAACGGTTTGCGTTTGAGCCGGGGGCCAGCGCTGCGTTTGGATCGGGATTTACGCCGGGGGCGATGCCGGATTTTGCGCGAGGGCGCGAGGCGAACTGGGCGGAGAATTTCGCGCGGGCGGGCGGAGATGCTCCGGCGACGTTGCCGCGTCCGGAGCAGATTGCGGATTTGAAGCCGCTGGGGCAGGTGAGCGCGAGTTTTATTATTGCGGTGAACGCTGAAGGATTGTGGATCGTCGACCAGCACGTGGCGCACGAGCGCGTGCTGTTTGAGCAGCACCTGGAGGCGCGGCGGGCGGGCAAGGTGGAGTCGCAGCGGATGCTGATGCCGCTGGTGTTTGATTTGTCGCCGCAGCAAGTGGTGATTTACGAAAAGATTGCCGAAGAGTTGGCGGCGAACGGGTTTGAAGTGGAGCCAATGGGGCCGAAGAGCGTGGCGATTCAGGCGATTCCGGCGGGCGTGGCGGCGACGGACGCGGAACATTTGCTGACGGAGATAATCGAGGGCATCGAGCGGGAGAACGCGGCGATTTCGATCGATACGCTGCAGGCGAAGATTGCGGCTTCGACGGCGTGCCATGCGGCGATCAAGGTGAACATGCCGCTAGACCAGACGAAGATGGAATGGCTGCTGGGGGCGCTGGCGAAGACGGATTGTCCGATGAGTTGTCCGCATGGCAGGCCGGTGGTATTGAGGTATTCGGTGAAGGAGATTGAGAAGGCGTTTCATCGGATATGAAGAGTGAATGGTGATTAGTGACTGGTGACTGGTGGGGCGAGCAGGAGGGTTTCGGTGCCCTCGCGCAAGTTGGGTGGCAGCGTTTAGGTTGAGGTCCTTCGGCCATCCTCGTCGGATGGCCTCAGGATGACAATGGTGTGGGCTTGGTTCTTGTTCGGTGATTGATTATCGCCGTGAGCAACGAAGGGGAAAAGAAGAGAAGAGGCTTAACGCAGAGACGCAGAGGACGCAGAGGAAGCGCAGAGAAGAAAGAGGCTGGCATGAAGGCCAGCGCTACATCGAAGAGGGAAGAGAGGGAAAGAGAAACGTGAGCGAGACGCAAACACAGAAGACGGCGGTGATTTTTGGGTTGGCGAACAAGCGGAGTATTGCGTGGGCGATTGCGCAGAAGATGGCGGAAGCCGGGTGGCGGCTGGCGATCACCTATCAGAATGAGCGACTGGAGCAGGAGGCCAAGGACCTGATCACGGATTTGCCGGGCGCGGACGGGTTCATGTGCGATGTGACTTCCGACGAGCAGATCGCGGCGCTGTTTGAAAAGCTGAAAGAAAAGTACGGCGTGCTGGACGGGTTGGTGCACAGCGTGGCGTATGCGCCAGCGGAGGAGTTGAAGGGCGAGTTTGTGAACACTTCGCGCGAAGGATTCCGGATGGCGCACGATATCAGCGTGTATTCGCTGATTGCGGTGGCGCGGGCGGCGGCGCCGATGATGACGAACGGTGGCGGGATCGTGACGCTGACGTATTATGGCGCGGAGAAGGTGGTCCCGAAGTACAACGTGATGGGCGTGGCCAAGGCAGCGCTGGAGGCGACGGTGCGTTACCTGGCGAACGACCTGGGACCGAAGGCGATTCGCGTGAACGCGATTTCAGCGGGACCGATCAAGACGCTGGCGGCGCGAGGGATTTCGCAATTGGGGGAGATGCTGAAATCGCATGCGGAGCGGGCGCCGTTGAAGCGGAACGTGGATCCGGCGGAAGTGGGAAACACGGCCGTGTTTTTGCTGTCGCCGGGGGGATCGGGGATTACCGGGGAGACGATCTACGTGGATTGCGGCTATAACATTATGGGATTTTAAAGGTAGTGGCGAGTGGCGAAACTCAGAAAATAGAAATTGGAAAATAGAAAATTGGAAGAAGGAACGGAGCGGGGCACGAGGGATCGTGCCTCGTTGAGTTTATGCAGGGAAGCGAGGCGACTTGGCGGGGAAATTGACGATTGCGATTGATGGGCCGGCGGGGTCGGGGAAGAGCACTGTGGCGCGGCGGGTGGCGGCGACGCTGGGGTATTTGTACCTGGACAGCGGAGCGATGTACCGCGCGGTGGCTTTGAAGGCGCTGGAGCGGAAGATTTCACTGGAAGATGATACGGCGCTGATGAAGCTGGCGCAGAGGACGCACATTGAGTTGAAAGCACCGACGGCGGAGCAGGAAGCGGCGGGATTGAAGAATCGCGTGTTTCTGGACGGGCGCGAAGTGACAAAGGAAATTCGAACGGGAGAAGTGGCGCAGGCGGCTTCGCGGTTGGCGACGATCGCGGGCGTGCGCGAAGTGCTGGTAGCGGAGCAGCAGAAGGCGGGCGAGGGCGGCGGAGTGGTGATGGAAGGGCGGGACATCGGGACGGCGGTTTTTCCGGGGGCGGAATTAAAGATTTTTCTGGAGGCGTCGGCGGAGACACGGGCCGAGCGGCGGTGGATGGAGCACCAGGAAAAAGGCGAAGAGTTTACCGTGGAGCAGGTTTTGGAGGAAGTGCACGAGCGGGACAAGCGGGATCGGGAGAGAAAAGTTTCTCCGCTGGTGCGGGCGGAAGATGCGGTGCTGGTGGACAACACGGCGATGGGGATTGAGGAGACGGCAAGGTTGATTGTGATGCTGGCGAGGGAGAAGGAAGAGGTAAAGAAGTAATGAGGTGAAGAAGTAGGGGAAAAGCGGAAGAGTTTGCGCCGCGGTGCTGAGAATGTTCATGGACGCGAGAAGAGAAAATCCACCACAGAGTTAACAGAGGCGAGCAGAGGTGGCGGAGAGTTGGAAGGCAGGGAGTTTGTGCCGCCCCTACGGGGCGCCCGTTTGTTTTCGATCGGGACCCAGGCCTTGCGGCCTGGGCAACTTTGTTTCGCGCCTTCGGCGCGGGGGGGGAAAGCGTGGATGTAGCCAGCGCCACTATCTCGGATCGAGAAAAGCAGCGAAGAGTCTAGTTACCTGAAAAATAACAAGTTAGAGTGAAATCGGCAGTGTTTATGCGGGTTTTGAAAAAAAGTGCTTGACAGATTTTGCAGCTACGTTTACTTTGCAGATATCTCAGAAATTTCTCGCGGCTTTGCCGCGGGACCTCACTGAGCGTAGAAGGCAGACGATGGGACAAGACAAACCAAGTCATGATCGATGGATGACCAGGCGAAACGGTCTTGAAGTCTGCTTCTTTACGCGACTTTAAGACACTCCGCTAAATTCAATCGATTCAGAGAAAACCACGCGGGAGAGGTGTTTCCCGGGATGGCGAAGTTCACGGGTACTTCGTTGACAAGGGCCGAAAGGCTTGGGTTCGAAGCCCAAAGACCGTGAGCGCCGATTCCTCCCGGAAGTTTACCTGCGGGCGTTTTGCGCGGGATCGAATGGTTTTACGCGTGAGATGGTGGAGGTGTGTGCGGATTTAGAAAAGTTTGCGGCGTGGCGCAGGCGCGAGTTACATCGGCACCAAGGGTCGCCGGTTCGATTCCGGCCGTTGGCGAAAGCTGGCGTAGCTCAGTGGAGGAGCATTGGACAAGTCTCGGGCCGAAGATTCCCGCCGCAAAAGTTTCCGGTGTGGTGCAGGAACACGTTACTTCGCACCAAGCACGATCCAGAGCGCTTCGGTGAAAACCGGAGAGATACGGGAGCGAGAACCCGTCTGTTGCAAAACGGTAGCTCAAACCAACGCGGGCCGAACGTTCCCGCCGGAAAGAGATACCGGGATGGCGGGGGGCAGGGGTACTTCGACTCCAATGGAAGGCGAGGCTGTCAGCTTCGCGCCCTGTTCGATGATTCCTCCCGGTTGAAATTGTAGCAGCGAGCGGAAAAACCTCAGGCCCTGAGAATCGGGCCTGAGCTACAGGGCGCTGCTGGAAGTTTGCCGAGCGGCAAGAGAGGTTGGACGTGGCGTAGGGCAGGGTTACTTCGCCTATTAAGCGGGAGGACGTGAGTTCGAATCTCACCTGGTCCATATGGGGGCCAGTAGCTCAGTGGATAGAGCCCCTAACAGTCCCTGACCGAAAGTTCCCGTCCAGCAGTTTGCTAAAAAGACGGCATAGAGATTCTCAAGAAAGGAGGTGAGCGCATTGAATGACATCGTGAGTCTAGAGGGGCCCGTGGTGAAGCGGGATGGGCAGCTTGTGCTTTTGATCCCGCTTGAGGAGGGCGGAGAAGAGTTGACCGAGTGTTCGCGGGGAATTTCGGAGGTGGAAAACGGATTCCTAAAAATCGTGATCCCGGAGTGGCTCGCGGGCGTGTTGCGGATCGAAGAGGGCGACCTGGTTAACGTTAACAACGTGAACGGGAAGTTCAACATTTCGGCGGTGAGTCCCCGACTGGTTCATTAGCCGGAGCTAAGCTCCGACGCAGAGTTTTGAAGAAAGGAGGAGAGGCAGTGATGGCAAAGATGAATGTATGGAAGCGGATGTTCCCGGCGAAGACGCACGAGGGAGCGGTGGCGCAGAAGGTGAGCCCGAAGGCGGAACTGCGGCGCACGGTGCTCACGTGCCTGCTGTGGGAAGACACCTTCTATGAGAAGGGCAACGACATCGCGCAGCGGATCGCGGCGCTGGCGCGCGCAAACAAGGCCGAGGACGTGGCCGCGCTGGCGGTGGAGGCGCGGAGCGAGATGCAGTTACGTCACGCGCCGCTCTTCCTCGCGCGCGAACTGGCGCGGCGCAAGGGCGCGGGCCCGCTGGTGGCGGAAACGCTCGAGAAGGTGATCCAGCGCGCGGACGAACTCGGCGAGTTCGTGGCGCTCTACTGGAAGGAAAAGAAGCAGCCGCTTTCGGCGGGGGTGAAGCGCGGACTGGCGCGGGCGTTTGTGAAGTTCGACGCGTACCAGTTGGCGAAGTACGACCGCGAATCGGTGGTGAAGCTGCGCGACGTGCTGTTTCTGTGCCACGCGAAGCCTCAGAACGAGGAACAGGCGGGGGTGTGGAAGCGGCTCGTGGAAGGGAAGCTCGAAGCGCCGGACACGTGGGAAGTGGCTCTTTCGGCCCGGAAAGGGAAGAAAGAGACCTTCGAGCGCCTGCTTGAGGAAGGGAAGCTCGGCGGAATGGCGGTGCTGCGCAACCTGCGGCTGATGACGGCCGCGGGCGTATCGCCGAAACTGATCCGCGAGCGGCTCGACAAGGGCGTGGCGCGCGCGCTGCCGTTCCGTTTCGTGACGGCGGCGCGGCACGCTCCGAAGCTCGAGGACGCGCTGGAAGCGGCGATGCTGAAGGGCATTGCCGGACTGGCGAAACTCGAGGGCGCGACGGGGCTGTTGGTCGACGTGTCTGGCTCGATGAACACCGCGTTGTCGCGGAAGGGTGAAACCACGCGCATGGACGCAGCGACTGGACTGGCCATCCTGTTGCGGGAAAAGGCCGAGGAGTTTTGTATCGCGACCTTTTCCGATGCGTGCGTGGAGCTGCCGCCGCGGCGCGGGTTTGCGCTGCGGGACGCGATCGTGAAGTCGCAGAACCACTCGGGTACGTACCTGAAGCGGGCGCTGACGGAACTTCACGAGAAGCGCGACTGGCAGGAGCTGGACCGCGTGATCGTAGTGACCGACGAGCAGTCGCACGACGGGATTTTGCCGGCGTGGACCAAGAAGGCGTACGTGGTGAACGTGGCTCCGTACAAGAATGGACTGAGCTACGGGAACGGATGGACGCACATTGACGGCTGGTCGGAACGGGTGGTGGACTACATCGCGGCAGTGGAAGCGGAGGCCGGGGAGTAGGTCGCAGCTGTTAGCCATGAGCCGTTAGCAAGAGACGTAAGGATGTCCACAGTCCGTAGTTAACAGTCGACAGTCAACAGTCAACAGCTAAGAGCAAAGGATAGAAACTTACTTCCAGGCGCCTCTGACCAGCGGGGGCGCCTGCTTTTTTTTGGGAGGAGAAGTAATGAGAAAACGAAGCAGCGAACATGGGGAGTGGCCGGCTGCGGAAGGTGGCTTTGCGCTTGCCTGCTGGAAGCAGGCGCTACCATTGCGTGAGGGTTGCGGAGGTCAGGTGGAGGCGATGGAGGCTTTTTGGAGGGCGGACTGGTAGGAGTCGGGGACGGAGTCTTCGGGGCAGCCGAGGCGCTGGGTGAAGGCGGAGAGCTTGGGCCATTCGGCGCGCTCGAGGGCGAGGAGGACTTCGTAGAGATCGCGGTAACGGTTTTCGCCGCCGCAAAGGGCGGATTTGATTTCGGGGTCGATGGGAAGAGCGGCGAGGACGTCTTTCAGCGGTTTGTCGAGCAAGGCGTCGGAAACGGAAAGAAGGCCCATGAGAAAGAGATTGGAACTTTTTTCATGGAGGCCGGCGGGGGAGGAAAAGTCTTCGCAGAAATAGGCGCGGGTGAGGGCGGTGCGGATGAGTTCGGGCGGCTTACCGGAACTCATGGCGACGACAGCGAAGATGGAGACCCAGCGGCGGAATTCGGTTTCACCGAGCAAGGTGATGGCGTGGCGGATGCTGTGAACTTCGGAACGGAGGCCGAGGGCGGGCGAATTGAGATAGCGAAGGAGGCGATAGAGGAGGGAAGGCTCCTGCTTGAGAAGATTTTCGATGGCGTCGTAATTGAGATCGGGAGCGGCAACGGCGCCGATGAGCTGGAGCTGGATGAGTTTGTTGCCGGGGATGTCGCGGGTTTCGAGCATGGAGGGCTTGCAAAAGAAATAGCCCTGGAAATAGGAATAGCCGAGATTGCGGGCTTCGTCGAAGTCACGCTGGGTTTCGACTTTTTCGGCGAGGAGCGCGATGCCATTGCCGGAGAATTGTTCGGCAACGCGCTTGCGGCCGTCGGCGTCAAGGAGGGTGAAATCAACCTTGAGATAGTTGGCGAGATCGACGAGAGGGCGCAGGGAGGGATCGCCAAGAAAATCGTCGAGGGCGAGGAGATAGCCGTCCTGGCGGAGTTCGCGGCAGAGATTGACGATTTCACTGGAAGGCTTGACGCTTTCGAGAATTTCAATCACCACGCGGTCGGGTGGAAGCAATCGGGGTGCGCCGAGGCGCAAAGCGATTTCGTCGACGTTAACGAAGGCGCGGGCCGGGCCGGTAAGCGCCTGGAGATTGAAGAGGGTGAGGGAATCGGCGATGACGCTGCAGGAAGCGTTGCCGTGGGCCTGGAAGAAGTTTTGCGGGCCGCTGCGGAAGAGGAGTTCGTAGGCGTGGACGCGCAGGCGCTTGTCGAAAATCGGCTGGCGGGCAATAAATTTTTCGTGCATCGGGCACCCTACCCCGCCGGAGCGGAGAATTGCGAATGGGCTGAGCGGCCGGTGGTGTGGCCGAGAGGTGGCCGATCTAAAGTTCGGCCACTACATAAGCGCGCAGCCGGATCGTTTGGTTTCCACGGGGCACTCTCTGCTTGCAGAGAGCGGGTGGGGTGCCGTGGGAGAAAACACTTCAGGGGCTAAAGCCCCTTTAACAAGGCCTGCGGAATGCGGGGACTAAAGTCCCCGCCTCCTATGCGGAAACAACCAAGCAACGCGCGGGCCGCGGAACGCGGGGGGCTGAAGCCCCCGCCTCCTAAAGAGTTACGTTGGGGCGGACATGGAGTTGAGGAACTCCATGTTGGCCTTGGTTTTCGAGAGGCGGCTGAGCAAGAGTTCCATGGCCTCCACGGTCGAAAGCGGGCTGAGCACCTTGCGAAGGACCCAGACGCGGCTGAGCTCGTCGGGCGGAAGGAGCAGCTCGTCCTTACGGGTTCCGGAGCGCTGAATGTCGATGGCCGGGAATACGCGCTTATCGGCGAGGCGGCGGTCGAGATAGATTTCCATGTTGCCGGTGCCTTTGAACTCTTCGAAGATGACGTCGTCCATGCGGCTTCCGGTGTCAATCAGCGCGGTGGCGATGATGGTGAGCGAGCCGCCTTCCTCAACGTTGCGCGCGGCGGCGAAGAAACGCCGCGGGCGCTGCAAGGCGTTGGCGTCAATACCGCCGGAGAGGACTTTGCCGGACGGCGGGGTGACCGCGTTATAGGCGCGGGCAAGGCGCGTGATGGAGTCGAGGAGCACCACGACATCGCGCTTGTGCTCGACGAGGCGCTTGGCCTTTTCGAGGACCATTTCGGCGACTTGAATGTGGCGCTGGGGCGGTTCGTCGAAGGTGGAGCTGATGACTTCACCCTTGACGGTGCGCTGCATGTCGGTGACTTCTTCGGGGCGCTCGTCAATGAGCAGAACGATCAAGGCGACTTCCGGATGGTTGACGGTGATGGAGTTGGCGATGGACTGCAGCATCATCGTCTTGCCGGTGCGGGGTGGGGCGTTGATGAGACCGCGCTGGCCTTTGCCGATGGGGCAGAGGAGATCGAGGACGCGGCCCGTAAGGTTGTCCTTGTTGGTCTCCATCTTCAGGCGGCCCTGGGGGTAGAGGGGCGTGAGGTTATCGAAGAAAATTTTGTTGCGGGCAACTTCGGGATCCTCGAAGTTGACGGCTTCGACCTTGATCAGGGCGAAGTAGCGCTCGCCGTCCTTGGGAGGACGCACCTGGCCGGAGACGGTATCGCCGGTGCGCAGGTCGAACTTGCGGATCTGCGAGGGCGAGACGTAGATGTCGTCGGGCCCGGGGAGGTAGTTGTATTCGGGAGCGCGGAGAAAGCCGAAGCCGTCGGGAAGGCATTCGAGGACGCCTTCCGAGAAGATCAAGCCGCTCTTCTCCGTCTGCGCGCGGAGGATCTGGAAGATCAGCTCCTGCTTGCGCATACCGCTGGCGCCGGGAATGTTGAGTTCCTTGGCGATCTTTGCCAGATCGGTGATGTTCTTTTCTTTCAGCTCAGCGAGGCTGATGCTGATTTCCTTGTTACCTTCTGTACTCGTTTCTTTTGCCATAGTTCCTAACTTTTAAGTTTTGGTTGATTGTTCCTTGACCGATACCGGAACTGCACTGCGTGGTGGTGTACCTTCCGGCGAAAAAGAGATTTCGCCAGGGCGGGCAACCAAACTGTCTGCAACCGGAAGCGACCTGCAATCACCAGCCCAAGCTTTCCCTCAGGGGCTAAAGCCCACTGCGTGAGAAAAGCTTGCGCCAGGGCTGAAGCACCGGCCTCCTAAGGAAGAACGGCCGGGAACTTCACAGGCACTAGTTGGTCAAACTCGTGTCTTTATCGGCGCCGGTGGTAAACGTTTCAGCAACAGGCGCAACCCCACTGCCAACCAGTGGCACAATGGGCCGCTCCAGCGCAACTTGCAATACTTCGTCCATGATTTCCACGAAGTGGATTTTCAAGCTGGAGAGGATCTCCTGAGGGATTTCCGCTAGGTCCTTCTCATTATCCTTCGGAAGGATGATGGTACGCAAGCCCATTCGGTGGGCGGCCAGGAGCTTTTCCTTAACGCCGCCGATGGGGAGGACCTTGCCGCGGAGGGTGATTTCGCCGGTCATGGCCAAATCGTGGCGCACAGGATTCTTGGTAAGCGCGCTGACCAGGGAAGTGGCGATGGTGATGCCGGCGGAGGGGCCGTCCTTGGGGATAGCGCCTTCGGGCACATGCACGTGAATGTCGAGCGTGCGGTAGAAATCTTTTTCGAGGCCGAGCGCGGCGGTGCGCGAGCGGACGTAACTCATGGCGGCTTGCGCGGATTCCTGCATGACTTCACCGAGCTTGCCGGTGGGAGTGAGACGGCCTTTGCCTTCCATGGTGGTGGCTTCGACGGCGAGGACGGAGCCGCCGACCTCGGTCCAGGCGAGGCCGGTAGCGAGTCCGATTTCGCTCTGCTTTTCGAGGCCAAATTCGCGGAACTTCAGGATGCCCAGGAGATCGTGGATATTTTGCGGCGTGATTTCCACGGTGGTATCGGCGCCCTCGGCGACGACGCGGCGGGCCATCTTGCGGGCGATGTTCTGGATTTCACGCTCGAAATTGCGGACGCCGGCTTCGTGGGTGTAATGCCGGATGATGTGCAGCAGGCCCTCATCGGTGAAGGTGAGATTCTTTTCGGTAAGGCCGGTAGCTTCGCGAGCGCGCTTCACCAGGAAGCGCTTGCCGATCTCGAGCTTTTCCTGCTCCGTGTAGCCGGGGATGCGGAGAATCTCCATGCGATCCTGGAGCGGCTGCGGGATGGTGTGCATCACGTTGGCGGTGCAGACGAACATGACCTTGGAGAGGTCGTATTCGACGTCGAGGTAATGGTCGGTGAAGGCGTGATTGAGTTCGGGATCGAGGACTTCCATCAGGGCGGCGGAAGGGTCGCCACGGAAGTCGGTGGACATTTTGTCCACTTCGTCGAGAACGAAGATCGGGTTGATGGTGCCGGCCTTCTTCATCATCTGGATGATCTGGCCGGGCAGCGCTCCGATGTAAGTGCGGCGATGGCCGCGAATTTCGGCTTCATCACGCACGCCGCCAAGCGAGACGCGGACAAACTTGCGGCCGGTGGCATGGCCGATGGACATGGCCAGCGAAGTTTTGCCGACGCCCGGAGGCCCGACAAAGCAGAGGATGGAGCCTTTAGGATTCTTCACAAGTTGGCGGACGGCGAGAAATTCCAGGATGCGATCTTTTACCTTTTCGAGGCCGTAATGCTCTTTGTTGAGAATTTCCTCGGCGGCCTTGATGTCGCGAATTTCTTTCGAACGCTTTTTCCAGGGCACGGCGAGCAGCCAGTCAATATAATTGCGGCTGACGGTGGATTCAGCGGACATCGGGGGCATCAGTTCAAGACGCTTCAGTTCGGTGATGGCCTTTTCCTGGACGTCCTTGGACATGCCGGCGGTGTCGATCTTCTTTTTCAACTCTTCGATTTCGTTCTTTTCGCCGCGGCCGAGTTCTTTCTGGATGGCCTTGAGCTTTTCGTTGAGGTAGTACTCTTTTTGGGCGCGCTCCATCTGGCGCTTGACGCGGGTGTTGATGTTGCGGTCGACGTTGAGCTTTTCGAGTTCGATTTCGAGAATGTCGGAGATGCGATTGAGGCGCTCGAGCGGGTCGGCGGTTTCGAGCAGGTCCTGCTTTTCGTCAACGGGAAGCTGAAGATTGGCGGCGATGGTGTCCGAAAGGCGCGCGGGGTCGTCCACGCGGGCGGCGGCGATCATGGTGTCGTAATTCAGGCTTTGCGAGAGCTTGATGAACTGTTCGTAGAGGCCGGTGACTTTGGTGACGAGTTGCTCGACCTGAGGAGTGGATTCAATGCGCGCGGCGAGCAGGCGGATGGTGGCGCGGAAGAAGCCTTCCTCGGTGGTGATGGAAAGGGAACGGGCGCGTTCGACGCCTTCGACAAGGACTTTGATGTTGCCATCGGGAAGCTTGACGCTCTGGACGATGTTGGCGAGGGTGCCGACCGCGTAGATCTCCTCGGGTTTCGGGTCGTCGATGGAAGCGTCGTGCTGCGTGGAGAGAAAAATCTTTTTGTCGCCGGCGAGGGCTTCTTCAAGCGCGCGGACGCTGGCTTCGCGGCCGACGATGAACGGAGTCATCTGCTGCGGAAAGATGACCATATCGCGCACCGGCATCATGGGTACGCGCTTCATTTCCTGCTTCTCACGATTGAACATTCGGACCCCTGGACCTTCCAGAAGGCGGCCTAAGCCGCCCCTACAAGACTGCCGGTCTAAAGTCCGGCCACTACGGGCGCCCGCCTCAGAAAGCGGGCCCTACATCCTCAGATGCGCGAGAGGCGGCGGTTGTCAGCCGGCCTTCTCGAGCAAACTCCAATTAATTTCGTGGCCGCGGACCATCTCGGCGGTGACCACGAAATCGCGCAAGCGCTTCTGCATCGGCAGGTGGTACATCAATTCAAGCATGAGGTCTTCGAGAATCATACGCAAGCCGCGCGCGCCGACTTTGCGCTGAAGAGCCAACTCGGCCACGGTTTCTAGAGCGTCGTCGGTGAAGCGGAGGCGGACATTCTCAAATTCGAAGAGGCGCTGGTATTGCTTAAGGAGCGCGTTCTTCGGCTCGGTCAAAATCTTCATCAAGGCGCCCTTGTCGAGGTCGCTCATAACACCTGCGACGGGCAGGCGGCCGACGAATTCGGGAATCAGGCCGTAGCGGATCAGATCGCCGGGCTGCACTTGTTCCAGCAATTCGGTGTTGCGGCGCTGCGGCGTGGAAGCGGCTTGGGCGTCGGTATGGAAGCCAAGCGAACGGCGGCCCACGCGCTTTTCAATAATTTTTTCGAGGCCGACGAACGCGCCACCGCAGATGAATAGGATGTTCGTCGTGTCCACCGGAGTAAATTCCTGGTGGGGGTGCTTGCGGCCGCCCTGAGGAGGCACGTTGGCGACGGTGCCTTCGAGAATCTTGAGCAGCGCTTGCTGAACGCCCTCGCCGCTGACGTCGCGCGTGATGGAGGGGTTCTCGTCCTTCTTGGCGATCTTATCGATTTCGTCGATATAGATGATGCCTTGCTGGGCTTTCTGCACGTCGCCATCGGCGGCTTGCAGGAGCTTTAGAATAATATTTTCGACGTCCTCGCCGACGTAGCCCGCTTCGGTGAGTGTGGTGGCGTCCACAATGGCGAAGGGGACATCGAGCATGCGCGAGAGCGTTTGTGCCAGCAGGGTCTTGCCGGTGCCGGTGGGGCCGATCAAAAGAATATTGGACTTGCTGAGTTCGACTTCGCCGGGCTGCTTGTTGAGGAAGATGCGCTTGTAGTGGTTGTACACGGCGACGGCGAGCTTTTTCTTGGTGCGGTCCTGGCCGATGACGTAGCCATCCAGGAACTGCTTGATTTCAGGCGGGCGAGGGAGGCGGCGCGCCGGAGCGGCGGCCTGCTCGCGCTTCTCGTCTTCGAGAATGGTCTGGCAGACGCCGACACACTCGTTGCAGATATAGGCCCGGGGATAGTCAGAGGGAGAGCTGATGAGCTTCTCGACCTGCTCCTGCGTCTTGTGACAGAAGGAACAGCGAAGGGGTTCGTCTGGGCTATATTTTTTCACGTGTGTGAGGGCCTCTCCCCGGAACCAGAGCCGGAGTCGCATCCTTATTCTAGGCCGATTTTTCTCCCGGGTGAAAGAGCAAAGTGTGAACGTGCTGTGAATCGGAAAACCGTTTGAAGATGAGCGGGCGGCGAGACCCGCTATTCCATTTCTATTCCATTTCTTAATTCTGGCCGGTCTAAAGTCCGGGCACTGCCCAAGCAAAGACACAGGCTGAAGCCCGTGCTACTAGCGGTGCTTGAAGATGATCTCGTCGATCATCCCGTAATCCTTGGCCTGCTCCGGGTTCATGATGTAGTCGCGCTCGACGTCTTTTTCGATGCGTTCCACGGGCTGTCCGGAGTGTTTGGACAGAATGGAGTTGATGGTGGAGCGCATGCGCAGGATTTCCTTGGCATGCAGGTCAATGTCAGTGGCTTGGCCGCCGAGGCCGCTCATCCAGGGCTGGTGGATCAGGATGCGGGCGTTGGGGAGGGCGAAGCGCTTTTTGGGCGAGCCGCCGGCCAGCAGGACAGCGGCGATGGAGGCCGCCTGGCCGACGCAGGTGGTGACCACGTCCGGCTTCACGAACTGCATGGTGTCGTAAATGGCGAAGCCGGCGGTGATGGAGCCGCCCGGGGAATTGATGTAGAGCTGAATATCCTTTTCGGGATCTTCGGCCTGAAGGAACAGCATCTGGGCGGTAGCCAGATTGGCGACGTGGTCGTCAATCGGCGTGCCGATGAAGATGATGTGCTCCTTGAGGAGGCGCGAGTAGATGTCATAGGCGCGCTCGCCCCGGCTGGTCTGTTCGACGACCATGGGAACCAGAGTGGTCGCGTAATACGAAGGTTCGTCGTAGTTTTTCATGTCAGAAAGTGAACTCGCGAAAATCAGCTCGCAGAAGGGCTTGAACTACTTGGCGCTGGCTGCGGCGACCGTTTTGACGCTGGCGTTCTGCGCCAACCAGTCGATAGTTTTGTCGCTCCGCAGCTTAGCCTTCATCCTATCGAGGGCTCCCTGCTTTGTCAAACGAGCGCGAAGGGCCTCGGCGGATTCACCGGAGTGGCTGGCCATGTGTTCGAGTTCATGATCGAGTTCCTCGTCGGTGACATCGATCTTTTCCTCGGAAGCGATGCGGTCTATCACCAGCTCGGCCTTGACGTCTTCCTTGGCGCGGTCTTCCTGGCGCTTGCGAAGACTGACCCAGTCCAAATTGACGGCGCGGGGATCGACGCCTTGCTGGGCGAGAGAACGAACGACGCGCTCGAGGCGCACATCCATTTGATGCTCGACGAGCGATTCGGGCACGGGGAAGTCGTGGAGCTTTACAAGTTCGCCGATGATCTTTTCGCGCTGGAGGTCCTTATGGCGATGATCGCGCTCGTGCTCAAGGCCTTCGCGGATTTTGGTCTGGAGTTCGTCGAGCGAAGTGGCGTCGCTGACGTCCTTGGCGAATTCGTCGTTGAGCTCGGGAAGCTTTTTGGTCTTGATGCCGAGGACGTCCACTTCATAGTGGAAGAGTTTGCCGGAGAGTTTCGGGTCGGGATAGTCGGCGGGGTAATTGACATCGAAGGTCTTGTGGTCACCGATGTTGGCGCCACGAAGGTTCTCGTTGAACGGCTCCATCGTCTCTTCCGCACCAACATGGCAGAGAACGCTTTCGGCTTGCAGGGGTTCACCGCCGCCTTCGGGCGCGCCATGGAGTTTCACCTGGACGAAGTCGTCGTTCTGGACCGCGCGGCCTTCGACGGGAGCGAAGTTGGCGGCGCGCTGCTGCATCTCGGCGAGGGCCTTGTTGATGTCCTCGTCAGTGATGGTCATTTCCGGCATTTCAATTTCGAGGCTCTTGTAGTTGGCAAGCTGGAATTCCGGCAGCACGTCGAAGGTGGCGCGGAATTTGACCGGCTGGCCTTCGTGGAATTCGAGTTTGTCCACCTGGGGTTGCGAGATGGGACTAAGCTTCTGTTCGGTGACGGCCTTCTCGACGGTTTCGGGGACGAGATTCTGCAGGACTTCGCCCTTGATCTCTTCGGCGAAGCGGCGCTTGATCAGGGAAATGGGGGCCTTGCCGGGGCGAAAGCCCGGGACGCGCGCAATCTTCGCGAATTCCTTAGCGACTTTTTCGGTGGACTTGGAAACTTCATCGGCGGGAATTTCGAGTTCCAGCTCTCTACGGCAAGTGGCAGCGTCAGACATTCATCTTCTCCCTTATATCCAATGCGGGTTAGGCGATGCAGTTCCTCAGGGGCTAAACCCTTTTTGTTCTGGCAGTGATGTCGGAGCTAAAGTTCCGACTCCCGGCTAAGCTTTGTGATGGCAAGCCGCTTGAGCAGGCGAAAAACACGCATCCGGGTTCGTTGTGATCCTCGCGCGCATCTCCGGTTGCACCGGAGTCCAAAGAACGGACCTGCGGAATTTCTTGGATTGCAGTGCAGAACCCAGCGGAATCCCTGCCAGCGACAACAACTCACAAGTATAGGCGACAGTTGTACGAGGGTCAACAAACTGCATTGCCCGATGACGTCACCATCTTTTGCGGTTTGCGACTTAAGCCGGCGAGACGTGTTCTATTCAGTGTGAAGCGCCCAATCGCCATCCAACGGGCCCTGCAAGAACTAGAAACTTAGAGAGGCTCCAACTCATCTAAATAAGCAGGGAACAAGAAGCAGCGGGCGAGCAGGAGGTTGATGCGCATGAACATCGTCAAGCGTGTGACAGGCAGTTGGGGAGGGCAACGAACGAGACAAGGGTTGGGCTGGCTGCTTTCTTTGGCATTGCTGCTGGCGACCTTGCCGGGCAGTCTTTTTGCTCAGGATCAACAAGCGCCGCCCGCGGCAGCATCCGGGCCGCAATACGCGGTGCAAACTCCCGAGCAGTTACAGCAACTGGTGGCGCCGATCGCTCTTTATCCGGATTCTCTGGTAGCGCAGATTCTTTCCGCGGCCACGTTTCCGGAGCAAGTGGTGGAGGCCGACCGGTATGTGCAAACGCATCCAGACTTGAAGGGACAGGAACTGGCGCAGGCCGTGGACCAGATGAATTGGGATCCGAGCGTGAAGGCGCTGACGGCTTTCCCGTCCGTGCTCGGAAATATGGACAAGAACATTTCGTGGACTTCCACGCTGGGCGACGCTTATTACAACCAGCAGCAGGACGTGATGGACGCGGTGCAGGTGATGCGGCAGAAGGCGGAGCAGGCCGGCAACCTGAAGACGACGCAGCAACAGGTGGTGACGGAGCAAGGTTCGACAATCGTCATTCAACCGGCGGCCCCAGATGTGGTGTATGTGCCGGCCTATGATCCCTGGTTGGTGTACGGTCCAGCGATCGTGGCCTGGCCGGGATGGTATCCCTATCCAGGTATCTGGTTTGGCGGGCCCTATCTTTCGTTCGGTATCGGATTCGGGGTCGGATTTTACGGGGGATATGGCTGGGGCTGGCATCACTGGGGCTGCGATTGGCACGGCCACTACGTTGCTTACAACAACGCGAGGTACTACTCGCGCAGCACGACGTTTTACAACCGCAATGTCTACTACCGCGGGGGCCACGGGGGGCCGCAGGCGTTCAGCAAAGGCGCGGACCGGCCACCGTCAGCGCGTGGGAATGTATACAACCGTCCAGGTGCATCGCCAAAGCCGTTTGAAGGGAACACGAAAGCGGCGCGTGGATATGCCGAGCCGCGAGGACAAAGCAACGTACGGTCCGGGGCGTTCAGCAACTACGATCATGGCGGAGAATCACGCAGCTACTCGGCCCGCGGCAGCGCGAGCGTAGGGGGAGGCGGATTCCATGGCGGCGGTGGCGGCGGCTCCCACGGCGGAGGCGGAGGCGGAGCACCGCACGGCGGCGGAGGCCCGCACCACTGACCCCGGCGGCAAGCGATCCTGGCAAAGCAGTCCACACGAGGAGAAGCGGAGGAGTCTATATGCTGCGAATGAAGAAAATATTTGGTGGATATCGGGGGGACGTGTTTCTGCTGGTTGCCACGGTAGCGATCCTGGTGGTGGGCATCACGGGTGTTCCTTCGATGGGGCAGCAGAAAGGGCAAAAGACGTTTTCGTCGCCGGAGGAGGCCAGCAAGGCGCTTTATGCGGCGGCTGGCGCCAATGATGAAAAGGCGCTGCTGGAAGTTCTTGGTCCGAAGGGGAAGGACATAATCTATTCGGGCGATGACGCGGAAGATGCGGAGAACCGGGCGACTTTCGTGAAGCGCTATCACGAGATGAACCGGCTGGTGAAGGAGCCGGACGGCAGCGTGACGCTGTACATCGGACCTCACAACTGGCCCTATCCGATACCTTTGGCAAACAAAGGGAATGCGTGGTATTTCGACACGGCGGCGGGCGAAAAAGAAATCGTGTTCCGGCGGATCGGGCGAAACGAAATGTCGGCGATTCACATTTGCCAGCAGCTTGTGGCCGCGGAGAAGGATTATTTCGGCCAGCACAATGCGTATGCACAGAAAATCTTCAGTGACGCCGGTAAGCAAAACGGATTGTATTGGACGGCAACGGGTAACGAGCCGCAGAGCCCGATCGGGCCGCGTGTTGCTTGGGCCTTTGTAAGCGAGTCTTCCTCGCAGCAGGGGGGCGAAGCGGCGCCGTATCGCGGGTATTACTTCGAAATGCTCAAGCCCAGCGGGGGATTCGTGTTTGTGGCGTATCCGGCCGAATACCGTTCATCGGGTGTGAAGACATTCGTGGCGGGCACCGACGGAAACGTGTACGAGAAGGACTTGGGCAAGAAGACGGAAGCCGCGGCGAAATCCATGAGCGCTTTCACTCCGGACAAGAGCTGGCAAAGGGTGGAAGAGGAACAACAGCAGGCCACCAGCGAGAGCAATCCGTGATTCAGATCGCAGGCATCAGGAGTGTGGAGGTCTGAAGCGGAAGAGCTTCTGGCAGTCGGTGCGGAGGAAGCCGCCGAAGACCGGGGCGGGATGATTGCCGCGTTCCAGGACGAACTTGCAGGGAATGAGACACGCGCGCCATTTGTAAAAATCGTTACCGCGCTTCTGGCCAAAGGCGGCAATGTCTTCCTGGAAGACGCCAAAGACAACCGCTCCGATGCGGGACCAGACGCAAGCACCCGCACACATCGCGCACGGCTCGTGCGTGGAATATAGAATGAATTCCGGCAGGTAACGGCCGTAGCCGCTGCAGACATACTTCAGGGTTTCCAATTCCACATGCTTGATGCTGGAGCCGGAAGTTTTCACGCGATTGCCGGCGCTGGCGATGACCACTTCGCGGCGGCCGACGAGGCGGGTGATGACCGCGCCGATGGGATAGTCACCACGATCGCCCGCGCGGCGGGCCTCATCGATCGCGAGTTGCATGAATTTCTTCTGGGGTTTGAAGGATGCGGGGATCATGCCCTGGAATTATAACCGTGACTCGTGCTTCGTGTCCCGTGATCCGAAGAACAGCAAAGGAGATGGGAGTGCCCCGGCAACCGCGGCATTGGCGGATTGGCGACGCAGGAATGAGGAAAGAGAAAAAACCACACGCTGAAAGCAAAGGGTGCGCCGCCCGATCCACACGCCCTACATCGTGCCACCCGAGAAGGCACAAAGAGAAGGGCCCGGGCAGGGCCCGGGTCCTGGGGGTTCGAACTATCAGTACACTTTGTATTTGCCCTTAGAAACGGAACTGGAGACCCGCCGCGAGGCGGAAATTGTTCTGAGTGCCGGCGGTCGGTCTGCCCGAGGAATTGATCGTTGAGTTGAAACGGGTCATGAACCACTCGCCTTCGAACAGGCGGATGGCGATGTGCTGCGCAACTTTCACGTCAAGTCCGCCGCCGAGGCCCAGCGCGAAGGAGTTTCCGCTGGCCGACAGGTAGCATGGCAACACGGAGGATCGGGGCGTGATCGCGGCATCGGGGGTAATAGCACACCCATTCCCGGACGCGCTGATGTGCGAACCGCCCACCAGACCTTCTCCAAACACAACCAGTTTGTCATTCGGACGATAGTTAAAACGAGGACCAAACAGATAGGTGAACAGAGTCGCGGATGCCCCAGTGCCGCTGGGGAGGCCAGTGACGTCGTATCCGCCAAAATCGGCCACGAGCCCGATGGTCTTGGTGGCGTTGTACACCAGTTCACCCTTACCGCCTTGCAGGTTGGCACTTTCACTCGCGGAGAGAGTCGGAGTAACCGTCTGATCCTTGAAGGTGGTATTTGCGCGAATATACGAATACGCAGCGCCAGCTTCGAACTTTGAATAATCCTGCGCCATGACCGGGAAAGCGGCCAAGGTAAGTAGACCTAGAACAATAAGCTTCTTCAACATTTCACGAACCTCCTCTATAAATTGAAAGCGAGTCTCCCCCGCAGCGAAATACTCAGGCCTAAAGACAGGGCCAAGGGAGATAATTAGGAGCGAGAATGGAACCCCTGCTGAATGAACTACTGCACCCTGTGTTGCATGCGGCGGGCCGCAACGGAAGAGAATTTTCACTACGAGAGATTCACAATTTAAGTCACTTAGAGGAATTCAGAGAAAAGTTTGCATCTCAATTAAGGCAAAGATGAGGAATTCGGCGCAACTTGTGGCCTAACTGCGCATAGTATGTGGCGTGCAAGTCTGAGAACTGGAATGGGATTGTGAAATTGAAATGTGACGGCGCCGACCATGCTCGCGGCATGCGTCACAAGTGCGACGTTCATTCGTGCGCGAGCTCTAGTTGAAGCTCGTTTACGAGCTTAAAAGCGATACTCAAGCGTAGCGGAGACAATGTGCGCGTGATAGGAGGGTTGATCGGCGCCCAGGAAAAGATAACGGGCGGAGGACGGATCGCCGACGATGAAGCCGGGATAGAAGGGACTGGCAGCTCCGGGAAGTGGAGTGGGAGAAGTGGAGCTGTTGAGAATGGGGTTGGCGCAGCCGGGCACAGGAGCAGCGGGAGGAGCGGAGCTGACGCAGCCCATGTAAGGAGTCATGACGGTGGTCTGATAGTCGCGATTGTCCCATTGCTGATAGCGGTATTCGAGTTTGGGCGTGAGGCGCTCGGTGAGCTTGTATCTAAAGACGATGCCGACCTCGTGATAGCGATCCACGGTTTCCGGGTAAGGAACGGCGGCGTTTGTGCCGGTGAGCATGAAGGCGTTTGGATTGGGAGCGGCGTTTGTGCCGGTGATGGTGGGGTCGCCGAGATAGCGCGAATCCACGTTGCCCTTGCCGGCGGAGAGCGAATAGTAGGCGGTGATGTAAGCCTTTTTGCGCAGGTTCAGATCGAAACCAGCGGAATAGTTGTCGATGGGATCGGTGGAAGTGCTTTCCCAGTCGTTGTTGGCGGAGTCGCAGCCGTTGCAGGTGAGGATGGTCTGCGCCCCGGTGGTTGGGGTGCGGTAGCGGGTGATCATGCGCTGGTAGTAGTGCTCGCGTGTGTACTCAGCGTAGAGCGTCAGCGCGTCATTCACGGCGTAGTCGACATCGAAACCGTAGTTGTAAGAGATGTCTTTCTGCAAGCCGTAGAGATAATAGAGTTCGGTGGTAGCCGCCGAACCGGTGAGGAAGTTGAGCGGAGTCGGACTGTTGGTGCCGCCGGCGATGTTGTAATTGTTCTGGAGCGTGCCGCCAAAAGCGGTAAAGGTGAGACGGTCCCAAGGCGTGTATTGAAGCATGGCGTCGCCACGGTTCTGGGTGCGGGCAGCTTCATCGAAGCGGCGGTGGCAGCGCTGGTCGGCGGTGAAAGAGACGTCGGTGGCGTCCGTGCAAGGCACGAAGGCGCCGGTGGTGGGATTGGTGACATTATCGTCGGCGTAGGAATCCGGGGTGCGATCCGAGTGGCGGTAGGAGATGCGCAGGAAGAGATCGCGGCGCGCGGTCCAGTCGCCGGAAACAAAGAAGGAGTTGTCGAGAGAGTGGTTCACGTCACGGTAGGTGCGGTCCATCCATAATCCCTCATAGCCGGCCTTGACGGAGCTTTTCTTAGCGAAGAACCAGATGGCGTCGACTTCGAAGTCTTTTTTGTTGAAGGCGTAGGGCGTGTTTTGGTCGGAGCCAGGAGCCGCTGCGTCGCCCTGGACGGGCGTGAAGGTGTTGATGGAGGTGTTGTCGTTGTAATCGTACTGGCGGTAGTTGGCCTTGAAGGAGATGTTTTTCCAGGAGGCAGTGGAGACGGTGTAATTCATGGCGAGGGTCTGTACGTCGCCGCCTAGATTGGAGACGGGGAGAACTGCGGTCGAGTCGCAAGCTTGCGTGCCGTTGCCGCAAGTGTTGATGGCGGTGTTGGTGGTATAAGGCAGGAAGGACTGATCCTGTTTGAGCCAGCCGGGATTGATGCTGGCGGTGAGATGGAAGAAATGGGCGAGGTCGACGCCGGCGGCAAAGTTGAGATAGTTGGCGTGGTTATCCGGATAGAGGGCCATGGCGCCGCTGGTGGGCGTGGCGATGCCCACGAGGTTGTAGTTGAACGGATTGTCCCAGGCCAGGGTGTGAATGTTGTTCTGGAAGTAGGAGCCGGTGTATCCGCCTTGCACGACGAATAGGGGGGCGCCGTATTCGAGGCCAACGCGGATGAGGTTGTTGAAATAATTGATGGGCTCGTTGAGTTCTTCGCCGTAACCGGCGGTAGCGCTGGCGCTGGGACTGGAGTTCATGATGGTGCCGATCGGGCGTACGCCTTTTTGGCTTTCGCGGAAGTAGGAGGCGAAGGCGGTGAGACGTGGAGTGAAGTTATAGCCGAAGGAGACGGTGCCGCCGCGGCGGAGAATTTGCGGGGTGACCAGGTTGAGCTGGGGGACGAGCTGGGTGCTGATGAGCGAGGCCAGGCTGGAGGTTGGCGTGGGCACAAAGTTTTGCAATTGCTGGCGGATGAGGGCGGGGAAGACGTAAACGCCGGGCGTGGTGGAGCTGAAGAGGGTCTGCGTGGTGTTGCTGTAGATGTGGGGAATTTCGTCGTAGCGGAATTGCAGTTTGAATTTGCCATACTCGCCGAAGGCGGCCAGGTAGCTCTGATCGCGGTAGAGCGTGCTTTGCGATTGCAGCAGGAAATAGTTTTTGGTGTGGAGCACGTTGTCAAAGTGGACGGCAAATTTGCGGACGTAGAAGCCGTTCCGAATGTCCTGATACTCGTTGAACTGCGAGGTTTTCAGGCCGGGAGAAAAAGGCAGATCGGGACGGCCGTAGACGTCGCCGGTGGCGAAGCGCACGCCAAATTCGACCTCGCCTTTTTCCTCGGGCTTCTCCTGGGCAAAGAAGCGTTGTGGAAGGAAGAGAAGAGTCAGAAGCGACAAAACCGCAAGTTCAGCCATTTTTCTCATGTGCGTAAGCTCTCTTTCCTAGCGCAAGAACGCGGAACCCGAAGGATGATTCGATCCGTGGATGTAGGAGTGGCAGTTGGTGCAGCCGCGGTTGAAATTCTTGATGGAGCTGAGCGGCTGGGCCTGGGTGGGATGGCGGCTGGAATCGTGGCAGTCGTCGCAGACGCGGGGCATGCGCACTTTGAGGAGCTGGGGATTGTTGCTGCCGTGCGGTTCGTGGCAGTTAACGCAATTTTCGACGACCGGCGGATGTTCCCAGAGGAAGGGTCCGCGGCGCTCGGTGTGGCAACTGATGCAATTTTCATTGATGGTGCTCTGGATGAGTTGCGAAGGATTGGGCGTGCCATGGGGATTGTGGCAACTGGTGCAGGTGACTTTGCCTTCGCGGTAGGGCATGTGGGAGGAGCGCTGCAACTGCGCGCGGCGCATCTGGTGGCACTGCAGACAAAGCTCCGGCTGAGGCATCTTGAGGCCCTGATTGTCGGTGAGGGGAGCGTTGAAGCGGAGCTCCGAGGAGAGCTTGACCTGCATCATCTGCTTGACCTGGTGGCAATCCACACAAGCGATGCCGCGCGATTCATGCGGGCTGCCCTTCCAGAAGAGATGCGTGCCGCGGCGATGACAGTCCTCGCAGACGGCGTTCTGTTCGGCGATGGTGTTGGGAGAATCCTTGCCAAAGCGGATGGGAATGGTGTCTTTGCCGCCACCAGCGTCCACGTGAGCGCGCCCAGGGCCGTGGCAAGCTTCGCAACCGTGAGCTTCCTCGGGTGTGTGGGGATTGCCGAGCATGGCCTTGCCCATGACGGTGTTTTTGAAGCGGCGATTCTGGTCTTCATGACAGGTGATGCAGACTTCGCTGCCAACGTAGTCGCCGTCGGATTTTTTAGCGGGGGTTTTGGCCTGCGGGGGAAGAGACGGCGGCGAAGCGGAAGCGCCAGAGCTGAGCGATTGCGCGGAACCTGCAGGAACTTGAGCGGCATCCTGTTGGGCCAATGCATATAGGCCCATGAGGCAAAAGAAACTGACGAGGAACAGAGCGAGGAATACGTGGAGACGCGGCGCGTTTCGTCTCATTGACCCTCCCTAGGACAACCCAAGAAAATGACCGGGAGAGGGCCGGCATAGCAGAGTAGGCAAGCGAAGTGCCAGAAGGTACAGGGCGAAGGAAGGGCGATGAAACGAAGAGCCTTTCGATAAAGCGGAGTCCGTTGAGCAAAGGGGACAGCGTTTGCACGGGAAACGGCAGGCGATGTATCCAACGAATTACAAAGGACTAAGGAAATGCGACCAATGGGGGATGTGATTGTTACGGAGGCACTTGAGGGGTGACTGTAGGGGAGGATGGCGAAACATGGTGGGAAAACCTCCGGAGAAAAGGGAACTTCCAAAACAGGCCGCAATTCCCGGTTTGATACCGAGTTCTCTCGAGAAGCATCTTAAGTAGGACAGGACAACACCGGCAGAGGGTTTCGCCTGCGAGCCCAGGGAAGGCTGCCTTTTTGCCGGACGGAAGAACTCAGGGATAATAGAGACTCAAGGACAACAGGAGGTCCGCAGCTATGAAGAAGTTGCTTTCAGTGTTCGCATTTGCAGCAATCTTGGGATTGGCCGTTTACGCGTCGGATGATGTGGTCAGTGCGGTACACGGCGTGATCACGAAGGTGGATGCCGGTTCGAAGACCGTCGTTGTCAAAACGAAGGATGGAACCGAGCACACGATTCATTTCGTGGACAAGACGGCCGTTTATGGCGCAGACGAAACCGCCACGGGCGCGAAGGATGCGTTTCACGGGCTCAAGGAAGGGTCGGAAGTGGTGGCGCACTACACGGTGAAGGGCACCGAGAAGACGGCCACGGAAGTGGATAAGGTAGGCAAGGATGGGCTGAAGGCTTCCGAAGGCACAGTGACGAAGGTGGGCGAAGGCGGGAAGACCGTAACGGTGAAAGCGGCGGATGGAACGGAGCAGACGTTTGACGTGATCGGCCACGACACCAAGGTTGCGGCGCAGGGCACCGCGAAGGGGACCGAGAAGGGTGCGAAAGTGACGGTCTATTACACGGAGAAAGCGGGAAAGAAAGTAGTGCACTTCTTCGAGAAGCCATAAGCAAGAAAGTGGTGATTCAAAAGGAAGAAGGCCGGCGGAGTTCCGCCGGCCTTCTTTTTGTTAAAGCCTTGGTGATTGCAGGCTGACGATTACTGGTCGGCCTCCTGAACCTTTGGATTGGAGGAGGTTGTATCAATCACGAAGCCCTTGGTCGGCGAAACGATGTAAATCAGTGTTTGGCACGTTGTGGAGCTGGTCGAGATGGTGCAACCTGACGGGATGCCAACAAGGCCGCTGGAATTGACCGAGTAGGTGAAGCTCTGGGTCTGTCCCGATGACTGAGAACCGTTGCTGTTGTTGTCGCTGATGACCGAGACATTGGGCGAGGCAAAGGTGGCCACGCCGAGGTCAATGCCAGTGTTGGGGGATTGCGGATCGAGGGTGCCGAAGGCAAATTGTCCGTTGACCGTAGAATTGCTGAAGGGGCTGCCGCTCTGGGACTGGAGGATGCCAGTGTCCACGCCACCGTTGCTGTTGACAAAGAAGCCCTGGGAAGAGTTAACCAGGTAAACGATGGGGACATGATTAGCGCTGAAGGTGTAGGTGACGCGGCCGTGGGAATCCACGCTGTAGGAACCAGTAGCGGATTGGCTGCTGAAGGAACCGCCGTCGTTGCGCTGCTGGGTAAAGGGCAGGCTGCTGTTGCCGGAGGTCATGGGACCGATCAGTATGATATCGGCTCTTCCGGTGCCGGTGCCGCCGTCGTCGCCCGTGCCGGTGTCATAGCCAACGTAGGAGCCCGACAGCGGGTGGGAGGAGAAGGAGCCGGACTGCTGCAAAAGTTCCCCAGCGAACAAGCTGTTTTGGGTCTGGTCGTCGCTCGCAATGATGAACACATCGGTAGCGGAAACTACGTAAATGATGCCACCGACTGGCGAGGACCCAGTCTGATTGGGCGTGAAGCTAAAGATGCCGCGGCCCGTCGTGCTGGAGATGGAATAACTGCCATTGCCCTGGACCCCGACGGGGTTCGCCGGGAAAGAGGAGCCAGTTGTTCCATTGTTGAGTTGCCCGTTGGTATTGAAATCCACTTCCCCGCCGGAGACTGTGCCCGAGGAGAGGGAGAAGTAACCCACTGCGCCGAACTTGCAGGGGCTGGTGCAAGACAACGAGTTCTGGTTCGAAGAGACACCGAAGGCGTAGTTGCCGGTGATTTGCGAAGTGGAGAAGGCGGAGGCCGTCTGCTTCTTCATGACGCCGGAGACGAAGGGGCCGGTGGTGTCGAAGCCGATGACGTGCGCGAGAGAGGCCACGCCGGCGGAGATATTGCCAACGGTGGCGCGGTAGTGCTGTGTGCCTGCGGCGGTGGTGACGGCCATGCAGGCGCGATGATCGGAACCAAGCTTATAGGTGCCGCTGGTTACCGACTGGCTAAGAATGCCGGCGGAGGAGTTGGTGTTCTGGTCCAAGGTGCCCGCGGTGATCGAGCCGCTGCCGTTGAAGGTGAGCACGCCGCCAATGACGACAGGTTCAGCTTGCGTTTCACCGGTTTCGGTGCCGCTGTCGAAGCCCTTGAGGATGAAGGCGTACTGGCCGTTCAGCAAGGATTCGCTGCCGGTGGTAGAACCGGAGCAGGGATCGAGAACGACGACGAGGGTGAAGTTTTGCGTGGCATTGGAGCCGACGCCGTTGCTGGCGGTGAAAGTGACCGGATAGCTGCCCGCGGTGCCGGTTCCCGGAGTGCCTGCGAGCGCGCCGGTGGCGGGCATGAACGCGACGCTGCTCGGGAGAGCGCCAGACTCAGAAAGGGTCGGCGACGGATAGCCACCCGCGGCAACGGTGAAGTTGCCGGGTTGGCCGACGGCGAAAGTGGTGGTGTTCTGCGAATTGAAGTAGGGGGCCTCTTCCACGGTCAGAGTGAAGCCCTGGTGCGAGGTGCCGGTGCCATTCGTCGCGGCGATGGTGAAAGTGTAAATACCGCCAGAGTGAGCTGCCGGAGTGCCGCCGAGGGTGGCAGTTCCGTTGTGATTGTCAGTCAGCGTGACTCCGCTGGGCAAAGTGCCGGACGACACGGTGAAAGACGGCGAACCGGAAGCGGCGACGCTGAAGGTGCCGGGGCTTCCGACGGTGAATGTGGTGCTGCCGCCGCTGCTAAACACCGGGAGAGTGTTCACGGTTAACGTGAAACTCTGCGTGGCATTCGGAGTTACACCGTTGTTTGCCGTAATGGTGATGGGGTAGGAGCCGGCGGTGCCGCTGGCGGGATTGCCGCTGAGCGTGGCGGTGCCGTTGCCGTTGTCGACAAAGGTGACGCCGCTGGGCAGCGCACCGGTTTCCGAGAGTGCGGGGTTCGGAACACCCGTGGTCATTACCGTGAAGGACGAAGAACTGCCGACGGTAAAGGTGGTGCTGTTGGCGCTGGTGATGGTTGGGGCCTGATCCACGGTGAGGGTGAAGCTCTGGTTGTTGGAGCCCGCGGTGTTCGTTGCAGTGATCGTCAGATTGTAAACTTTGCCGGTATTGGCAGCGGGAGTGCCGGCCAGAGTGGCGGTGCCGTTACCATTGTCATGGAAAGTGATACCCGAAGGCAGAGCGCCGGACTCAGAGAAAGCGGGAGTGGGCGTGCCTGTCGCGGTGACCGTGAAAGTGCCAGCGCTTCCGACAGTAAAGGTGGTGTTGTTGGCGCTGGTGAAGGCCGGTGCTGTGTTCACAGTGAGAGTGAAGGACTGCGTGGCGTTTGGCGCAACGCCGTTGTTCGCGGTGATCGTGATGGGGAACGTGCCTGATGCAGTGGCAGTACCGCTGATGGTGGCGGTGCCGTTGCCGTTGTCGTGGAACGTGACGCCGGTTGGCAACGCTCCGATTTCGGAAAGCGCCGCAAGGGGGTAGGTGGAGTTCGCGGTGGTTACGCTGAATGTCCCCAGCGCGTTAACAGAGAAGGTAGCCGCAGCGGCGCTGGTGATGGCCGGCGCCTGATCCACGGTCAGCGTAAAAGGCTGCGAGCTGGACTGGCTAAAAGAGTTCGAGGCATTGATGGTGAAGTTGTACTTGCCACCGGTTCCGGCCGCGGGAGTTCCGGCAAGCGTAGCCGTGCCGTTTCCATTGTCGTGCAAGGTGACGCCGCTGGGCAGAGCGCCTGTTTCCGTCAAGCTGGGGGCAGGGAAGCCGGTGGTGGATATGGTAAAGGTTCCCGCTGTGCCAACGGTGAAGGTGGTGCTGGCGGCGCTTGAGAACGCCGGAGCTTGAGTTACGGTCAGTGTGAAACTCTGCGTACCGTTGGGACTCACGCCATTGCTTGCAGTGATGGTAATCGGGAAGGCGCCAGTGACTGTGGGAGTGCCACCGAGGGTGGCGGTGCCGTTGGCGTTGTCATGGAACGTGACGCCGGCCGGGAGTGCACCTGTTTCCGAGAGAGCGGGTTTCGGCACACCGGAAGTGGTCACCGTGAAGCTCAGAGGTGAATTGATGGCGACGTTGGTGGAACTGCCGCTGGTGATGGCGGGAGCCTGATTCACCGTGAGAGTGAAGTTCTGCGTGGCGTTCGGTGGAAAACCGCTGGTGCTGGCGGTGATGGTGAAGGGATAGGAGCCGCCAGAGTTTGCCGCGGGGGTGCCGGAGAGTGTAGCGGTGCCGTCGTGGTTGTCCACGAAGGTGACGCCAGCGGGAAGCGCGCCGGACTCCGAGAGACTGGGAGCAGGATAGCCGGTGGTGGAGACTTTGAATGTCCCGGCGGAGGCGACGGTGAAGGTGGTGCTGTTGGCGCTGGTGATTGTGGGGGCTTTTCCGACGATTAAATTGAAGCTCTGCGTGGCGGGTGTGCCAATACCGTTGCTGGCGTTAATCGTGATGGGGAAAGACCCAGTCGCAGAGGTGGTGCCAGCCAGAGTGGCGGTGCCATTGCCATTGTCTGTAAAAGTGATGCCAGCCGGCAGCGCGCCAGTTTCGGTGATTGCTGCTGTGGGAATCGCCGTGGTGGTTACCTGGAAAGTTCCCGCAGTGCCCGCCACAAACGAAGTGGTATTCGCGCTGGTGATAGTGGGCTGCTGGTTGACCGTGATGGTGAACTGTTTGGTGGAAGTCTGGGGAGAAACGGTGCTGGAATCCTTCACCTGAATGGTGAACGTAAATGTGCCAGTGGATGTGGGAGTGCCGGTGATTGCGCCGGAGGAGCTACCGAGGCTCAAACCTGGGGGGAGGTTTCCGACAGTAACGGAGTAGGTGAGGCTGCCCGCGCCGCCGGTAGTGGTGACATTAGCAGTATAGGCGGTTCCCTGAATGCCACCTGCGAGAGTGGAAGAGGAGTTCGAAATCGAGGGAGGAGGGGTGACCGTGACCATGATGGTGACCGTCTTGGTTGCGTCGGAAGCCGAGGTGATGGTGATGGTCGCGGAGCCGCCCGCGCCAGAATTGGGAGCGGAATAGGTGGCACCGGTCGAGGATTGATTGCTGAGCGATCCAACACCGGAAAGATTGAATGTAACGCCTTGGTTTTTGCTGTCATTGACGACCGTAACGGAAATCGAGAAACTCTGGCCAAGGTCCAGAGCTTGCGCGCCGGTTGGTGAGGTGATGGTAATTGTGATTGGCTTCGAGCCGCCATTACAGCCGGCAAAGAGGAGGACCAAAACCGCTAGCGAATACAGAAATAACTTGCGCATCGTATGCTCCCAAGTGCGAATTTTTGGAGGAAGATCGGAACTGGATACAGATATTGGAAAAAATGTTCCCGGGGATTTTTGGCTTCAATGCCAGCAAGCGACAAACATTGGTTTTGCAGGAGTCGAGAACAATGAAGCGGAGCTGTTGCCGATTAGTCGAAGAATCAGGCATTCGTGGTCCCCGCAACTGGATAGGAAGCTGGTACATGCTTACTATGAGGAATGGACGGCGTCAGTGTCTGCTGTCACCACTCGCGCACCCGATGGCGAAAGAATGTGTCTTGACGAATGGATGTCGGGAAAGACTCACCACCGCGAGAAGGATCTCGGACGAATGTCCTTATGTGTCCCCAGATGTCCTGTTATGTCTCTTGCCGGACGGCCGAAGTAAACGCAATATTGAGAGCATCTTGCGGCTGCACAGGGCTTCGGAAGTACCGGGGAGCCTGATGCGGGGGCAACAGGAAACTCAATGGACTTTTAGGGGCCCTGTGACAGCCGAAGACCTGCCGGTGAAGTTGCGTTCGTAATCCTTCTAAAAATTGGAGATGTGGATTTTCGGAAGCACGTTCTTCCGGGGCTGAAGCTCCCCATTTGTAGCTTTGCTTTTGCGGTCGCGCTCTAGTTGGTCCATCCCGAAGGCCGCAGGATGGGGCGTGGTCAGTCGGCGGCGACGGGGCGGGCGAGGGCCTTGGTCATGTCGGCGTGGAGGAGGCGGTGGAAGAGGTGCTCACCGGCTTCGCGGCGGACGGAGAGGCGGCCAGCGACATAGGCGCGGGAGGCGAGGCCGCGCTGGACGGAATCGCAGATGGCCATGTCTTCGTCCTGGACCTTTTCGCTGACAGCGATACTTTCCTGGTGGGTTTTTGCGGCGGCGGGGCTGACATCGGCAAAGTAATAATCGAAGATGACGGCGCATTTATCGACGCCGAGGGGCAGGACGAGGTTGGTGTCCATGACGCCGGAGTAGGCGTTGATCATGAAGTTGGGATAGATCCAGAGATAAAAGGCGTGACCCTGGCGCGTGGAGCCGATGGCGGATTCGATCGCTGCGGAGGCGTCGAGGGGACTGGACTGCAGGCAGGAGCGCTCGAAATTTTCGATGGTGTATTTGGTGTATTCAACGACGCTGCTGAGGCCCTTATGGGCGTGGGGAACGTGGTAGCCGCCGTCGAGGTAATTGTCCACGTAGACTTTCCAGTTGCATTGCAGGGTGTAAATGCGGCGGTCGAAGTAGTGGAGCTTTTGGGTGATCTTCAGTGGAGCGACGAGTTCGGGAACTTTGCCGAGGAAATCGCGCAGCGGAGCGGCGCGGCCGTCGAGATTGATGAAGATGAAGTTTTCCCAGGTGTCCGCGCGGACGGGAACCAGGCCGTTATCGGCGCGATCGAAGTTGCAGACGCCTTCGAACTCGACCATGCCTTTCAGGGCGCCGTCGTTGCCGTAGGTCCAGCCGTGGTAGGGGCAGCGGAAATGTTTCGCGCAGCCCTTTGCTTCGGGGACTACGGCGGCGGCGTGGTGGCGGCAAACGTTGTAGAAGGCGCGGAGTTTGCCGTCATCGCTGCGGACGACGACGAGAGGTTCCTTGTTGATATCAATCGTGAAAAATTGGCCGGGTTCCTTGACCTGGTCGAGGTGGCCTACGACTTGCCAGTTGGCGGCGAAGACGGAATCGCGTTCGAGTTGCGCGATGCGTTCGTCGAAATACCAGGGAGCGGGGATGGTGAAGGCTTTTTCGAGAGGGTTGGAAGGGTTATATAGGTTTAGGATCTCGCGGACGCTCTGCTCGGGCATGACGGATGACTCCGGGATGAAATCAGATGCTCAGATGCGAATGCGGAACATTGTCATGCAAAATGCGGCAAAGGCGCAAGGATGCGTGACGGTCCAGAAAGAGAAAGGGCCCGCTCCGGGGGGATACGGGCCCAGCTGTCTAGTTGTGGTTACTGCTGGGGTAAAACAGCCGTGAAAGATCAGGAGAGTGCGCGCTTCAAAGCAAAGGCCGCGAAGCCGAGGGCGCTGAGCACGAGGGTACTAGGTTCAGGGACGTTGGTGTTGCCACCGCCGCCGTTATTATTGTTCCCGCCACTATTATTTCCGGCATAAACCGTACCGGTGGAAGTTGTGGAGAGGGTGAGGGTATACAGGGTGTCCGTGCTCGGCGGGTCGGTGATGGTCAGAAAGTTGTTGCCGGCTAACAGGTCCTCGCAATTGCCGAGGCATTCGGGAACGCTGTATTGCTGGCCCGAAGCGATGCAGAAGCCCGGGGCGCCAACAACGCAATTTGGCACTCCGGCGGTGACGGCGAAGGAATTGCCGACGGAAGCGGCCGAAAGGCAATTTGCCACTCCGCCGCACGACAGGACGATGTCCAGCTCGCCTGTCGCTTGGTAGGGTTGGACCCCGTCGAACGCCAATACCTCGTCACCGTTTTGGTTCGACAAGACAATGGAACAAGCGGTACTGGTGCTAGTGCAGGATCCGCTATTCACGAAAGATGTTCCGCCAAAAGCGGTGCTCGTGAAACTGAAGGACGTGATGGTGTTGGTGGTTGCGTCGTAGACGAAACTTCCAGAGACGGTACTGCCGTCGGCAAAGCTTAGAGTTTGATCCGCCCGGACAATGGCAGCGGTAAGCAGAAACGGAACGAGCATGAAAAGACAATTCTGGGCAAAACGTCGAACCATGGAAAATCCCTCCTCGGCGTGAATGGTGACACCTTGGGTGAAGGCCCCGACGCCATGGGCACTAGAGAGTGCACGGAAATTGCCAAGTGGTTTTAGAATCCGCGTGTTCTGGATGAGGCAAGCATCTGACCAGCAGAAGGGAAAGCAAGAAAGGAGGTTGTGAGGGTCTCTGACCGTCGACTGACCTTTTTCCGACCCAGAAAACAAAGGGTTTAGAAAATGGTCTGACAGGAAATTGCCAGAAGTATGCAAGAAAGTGCCACGAGATGGTCGGAGGCCTTGCAGATGGGTATAAGCATTTCTTTGCGGCGTTATTTGCGAGAAACATTGAATTTGCAGAATTGTTGGACAAAATGGCTCGTGGTAGCATCAGCCGCAAGTCAGTTTTAAGGGCAAGTTTGGGTTATTCCATGACGACGGTGCCCCCCTCCCGTAGAGTCTATGTGTTCGGCTCTTTCCGGGCCGATTTCGATTCCTACGAAATACTGAAATATGGAGTGCGGTTGCACGTGCAGACGCAGCCGGTGCGCGTTCTGGGCATGCTGGTGGAGCGGGCCGGGCATCTGGTGACACGTCAGGAAATCGTTGACCAGTTGTGGCCCGGGCACACGGTGGAAGAGTTTGACGACAGCTTGAACTCGACCATGAAGAAATTGCGGGAGGCGCTGGGAGATGATTCGAGCCGTCCACTTTATATTGAGACGGTCCCGCGGCGCGGGTACCGGTTTATTGCGCCGGTCCAGGTGGAGACACGAGCAGATGAGCGCCCATCCGTAGTGGAAAGCGAAACGCCGACCGTTGCCGGCGCGGATAGAATTGCCGATGAGAGTCAGGAAAAAACGGTTGCGAAAAGTAGGGTGCGGCGTCACGTGGCTACACTGACGGCCGGAGCAGTAATCGCTGCGCTGATGCTGGGCGGGTTCCTTTTGGTTCGATGGAATGTAGGGGCAGCCGCGGGTCCAGCCATTCACTCCATTGCGGTTTTACCGTTTGAAAATCTATCGGGAGATCCAAAGCAGGATTATTTCGCCGAGGGACTCACGGACGCGGTGACGACAGACCTGGCGCAGCTGGGCACGGTGAAGGTGATTTCGCGTGCGTCGGCGAGCCACTACCGTGGCGGCCACAACGCGCTCGTGCCCCAGATTGGCAGGGAACTGGGGACGGACGCGATCCTGGAAGGCACCATCGTGCACGCCGGCGGAAAGGTGCGCGTGAACGCGCAACTGGTCTATGCGGCAGAGGACCGGCACATCTGGGCGCAATCGTTCGAGCGGGATGAAGGGGACATCCTGGCGCTGCAGGACGACCTGGCGCAGAGCGTAGCCGGAAGAATCCAGGCAGCGATTACGCCGGAACAACGGATGCGGTTCAATGAGGCGCGCACAGTGAACGTGCAGGCCTATCAGGAATACCTTGGTGGCATGCACGACCTGAATTACCACCGGACCAATAACGAACTCCGTCGAAGCCTGGAGGAGTTCGACCAGGCCACTACGCTGGACCCGAAGCTGGCCGCGGCGTACGCGGGAAAGGCTATCGCCTACAACTTGCTGGGCGATTACGACGCAATGCACGGCGCGGAAGCGGGGCCCAAGGCGGAATCGGCGGCGCGGCAGGCGCTGGAGATTGATCCATCGTTGGCATCGGCGCATGCGGCGCTAGCATTTGCGGAGTGGAAATACGATTGGGACTGGGATAAGGCGGAGGAGGAGTTCCGCAAGTCGTTGGATTTGAATGCCAACAATGCGCATACGCACCACATCTACGGCGTATACCTTGCGTGCCGTGGAAACTTTGCGGGCGCCGAAGAGCAGATGCGCAAGGCGAAGGAACTGGATCCGCTCTCGATGATCATTCGGACGAATACCGGCTGGATGCGCTATTTCCAACATAATTTTGCAGGGGCGGAAAGTATTTTTGTGGATGTATTGAAAGTGGATCCCGGATTTCTTCCAGCGCGGCAAAAACTTTGGATCACCTATGCAAAAGAGGGGAAAACCGAGCAAGCGGGAGCGGAATTGGAAAATCTGATGCGCTTGTTCGGCCACGGGAACTTGTTACAGGCAGTGGAGAAGTCCAAGCCGGAGATGCGCTACGAGACGGCAGTGCGGGCTTACGTGGATTCGGGAGAATTATCGGCATACGAGAAGGCGCGCTACCTGGCCCTGCTGGGAAAGGGTCGAGAAGCGGTGGAATCCCTGAAGGAAGCGGCCAGGCAGCGCAGTTCGTGGATCGTTTACTTGCGGATTGAACCTACTTTCGACGGAATGAGAGCGATGCCGGAGTTTGAACATTTGGCCAAAGAGGCGCGGATTCCGGAGATGGCGGGCAGGTAGGTAGCGAGTCAGTTTGTGGGCCTGCCCGGGGAAATTTTTCTGTAGAAAATTTGGTGCGGGAGAGAGGACTTGAACCTCCACGGGTGTTACCCCACAAGATCCTAAGTCTTGCGCGTCTGCCAGTTCCGCCACTCCCGCACATGAAAACAAAGGCGTTAATTCGCTGCACGCTCCTGCTGCTGCCCAACTATGTATGAGCTATGCATGTTCTCTTCAACTGCCTTCTCGACCGCCCGGGCCAACTCAGCTTTACCGCCCTGCTCGATTTTGAGTGCGGCATCGGCCAAGTCTGCCTCGTCTACGATATTGTACCTGTCAAAGACGCTGCGTGTCTTGTGTCCGCTGATCTTCATGGCTACTTTTTCACTGACTCCGCGCCGAACCATGTTCCGCACGGCACTCCTGCGCAAATCGTGAAATAGCAACCCGTTCAGGCCAGCCGCCTCCGTGAGTTGCGCCCAGGTCTCGCGGAAGTCCTTCACGGGATGGCCATTCGTCCGGGTAATTAGGGAATCTTCCGAACGCTTGCCCCGCATGAGTTCTTGCACGAGGATGTAGCACTCATCCGTGAGGCGCACTGTGCGGCCTTCGCCGTTCTTTGTCTCGCCGGGGTTCAGCCGTATAGTGCGGGCAAGCAGATCCACCTGCCCCGCCTTTATGCCCAAGAGTTCCGCCTTCCTGAATCCGTAGTTGTATCCCAAGGTAAGCATGGCGCGAAGCCAGGGCCGGCCATTCACTTTTTCTACCAGTGCCCTGTACTGCGTCTCGTCCACAAACCCCTTCCGCGCATTGTCCTCTTTCAACATGTAGTCGCTGAGCTTCAACGGCGCCGCCACCTTCCGCGGCCTCGCATTGTACCCCAGGCTGAAAGCCCTGCGCAGAAGAGCCAACTCACGATTGATCGTGCCATTCTTGGCGGCCTCGCCCTTGCGTTGCTCGACGTACCGCGCGATTTGGTCCGTGCTCACGTTGGCAGCCTTCCGGGTGCCCCAGAAGGGTTCAAGATGCAATTTCCAGACACGCTCAACCCACTCCACGGTCTTGCCATTATTCTTATAGTCGGTGACAACGGCCTTGAACAATTCGGCGACGGTGATGCGCCGTGCATCCGGGCTCGGAAGCTCCCCGTTGTCGGCCTTATTGATTTGCTTTCGCAGATAGTCCCTGGCCTCGGTGATTTTCTCTTTACCACTCGACTCACGGCGCGCTTGGCCGTCAACGTAGTAGCAAACCCACCAGTAACGGCTTCCCGCTTGCTTGTAGATTGAGCCCGTACCGCGCGGCCGCTTTTGTTTCGCCTCGGTCTCCATGTTTCATTCCCCCAGAGCTTTACGTCTCAGATACTCTGAAACGGTGAGGCCCTCCGCCTTGGCACGCTCCTCCAGCTTCCTGTGCTCTGCAGCCGACATTCTCAACCTGGCGGTTATGCTCTTCCGTTCGGCTTTCGGCTTTGGAGGACGGCCCATGCGTTTTTTGCTCACCCTTTCACCTCCTAACTTACTATTTGTAGCTACAATAAGTCAAGTCCTATTTCCTGATTTTTTCACGCTCAATCCACTGGCGCAAGTCCTCGGGATCGAAGAGCATAGGCGAACTGGGCGAACGTTGAATGTAAGGCAGTTCCCGTTCGTGCGCCAGTTTGCGCAGAGACCATTCCGACATGCCCAGGAGCCTGGCGGCTTCCCGGCTGCGAATGAGCCCTTCGATGGCGAGGGCGGGCTGTGCGGTATCGTTCACAGTACTGTCTCCGTTTCGTTCAGTTCGTTCAAATCGGTTCCTTGGTCCTGTATCACTTGCGCCGCAATCTTGCGTTCATACCGTGCGACCGCGCGAAGCCTTCGAGCCTGTTTAGCCCTGCGACGCTGCAGAACGCGATGGAGTTTAATCAGCTCCCTGCGCTCTGCCTTGAACATCTCGCTATTTAGAGCAAGCTCCACCACTTCCTGCCGGCTCAGTGGCGCTGTCACATCTTGAACTTTCATGCGCTTTCTGCCTTTCGCTCGCGTTGGCTTTCCAGCCACCTTTTAAAAAGCCGAGCATTCTTTTCGGCGCATTCAAGGCACGTCAGACGCCCGGGCCTCGCTGGCTTGGGGCAGTGAGTGCAAATCCCCAAGAGTGCCCTCACTTGCCGGTCAGTCTTTCGCTCCGCGCGACTCTGCCAAGTCATTCGCCAAAATCCTTTCCGCTTAAACGTCAGCCCGAGGGTGTATGACCGGTTGCGCCTTGGGGATAATTCGCGCGTACTCGAGCACGGCGACGGGCTCGAAGCCTTGCGCCTTAACTTTCTCCAATAGTCCGCGAAGTTCGTCGATCAGGTCCGCCAATGGAAGCGGAGGCGGAGAAGGAATAATCCGCGACAACTCCTGAGTAGCGGGCTTCGGGGGCGGAATGGGCGGAGGCGTGTCTTTCTTCTGCGGCCTCGCGCGAAATTCCGCAAGCCAATCCTTCACGGCCTGCGGAGTCGGCAAATTATTCACTGCGGCTTCCGCGAACTGATTCCGCAAGTCTTCCGGCAGTTCAAGGTATTCGCCGTCAACCAATTCCTTCCGCGCGCGGTCTTCTATGCGGAGGATTTGGTCATGCACTATCTCTTTCTCGCTCCGTGGCGCCCTTTCGCCGCATAGGACTCGAGCATCAGGCAGCATTTTCTTGAGCAAGTGCTCGCGTTTTGTGTACAGTCGCGAAAGTTCAGATGCCTTTGTTTTTGGGTCGCGGATCGCGCGGTCAATCCGCTCTAGCAGTTCTTTGTCGGACATCTCTTTTCCGGCTTCGATCACTTTTTTCGTCATTGTTTTGTCTCCGTCACTGAGGAATTAGCTGCCACCCGAAGTGCGCGACCGCCCCGCCGAGTGCGGTCACAGCCGCGCCGTCGCCGGCGATTGCGACTTTCTGAATACGAGCCACCTTCGCTCCCAACTTCACCGCGTCGTTGGCTTGCTTGAGAAGGTTGTGCCGCGCGCGCTCTGAAATTGGAGCTGCTGGGCTTTCTGCTGGTTCTCGAATTGCTGCTGGCTTCGAGGACTTCGCCCGCGCCACCGGCCAATCCGGCGCCGAAGGTCTTGGCGCCGCGTGCCCCAGCCATGCCCCGAAATTTTCTGTTACATCCAACCACGGGCCCGAGCTTCGAGCTCCTTATCAGACATTTGTTCAGCCGCTTCTAAGTCGAACGTCGCTGCCTGTGTTTGACCCTTCGGAAGTTTCTTGGGAATAATCAAGCCCTGTTCGACCAGATCATCGAACGCCTGCAACAATACGCTCACACTGACCGGAGGCCTGTAACCCCGGGAGACGATGTATCCGAGCAAAGCACCGGCATTGGCTTGCGTGGCCTCGTACCTTGGCTCGCGAGCGATAAACTCTTGCTGGTTGGCCTCCCAATCTTCCCGACCAGTAAGCTCGCTTGCTTCCTGCGCCAGCGCATGATGCAGCGATTCGAGTTCTTGTGGCGTCAGCTTGTCTAGAAGTTTTCGTCCCGCTTCGCCCTTGGCGTGCCTCCGCATTGCTTCCGTGGTATCAGCATGTTCCGCCGCCGCCTCGGTTTCATAAGTCTGTCCCGTCACCGTTGAGAAATACCGTCCTCCTTGAATCTTTTTTATCGCCATTTAATTTCTCCTTTAGTTAGTTATCTATTTTAGAATTCACCAACTACTCGAAAATGCCACCGCTCGGAACCTTCTGAAACAGTCGGTTGAACATCGCCGTGTTGTACACGGCGCGAGGGTCGAGCTTCCTGTACTCTTCCGAAAGTTCGGGGCGGACCCTGATTTGACAAACTTGGCAGAGGCAATAGCCATGTGGTAACGTATCTTGTACGTGAACGCAGTGCCCGTCACCGTTGCGGTGTTCGTGCGAGCAGGTCGCCTGCATCTGCTTCTTGGCCTCGATGTCCTCGAGCACCTGCTTCGCCATTTTTTTCCGCTCGTCCTGCTTTTCCCGGATTTCTTTCTCGGCCTCGGCAATCTGCCGCTGCTCCAAGGGGCCGGGCGCGCGAATTGCCTCTATGATCTTGGGCAATGCGTCGCCGAGCGAGCGCGCCACCGCATCGCCAATCGCCGCCGCCACTTCGGGTGATACCACTTCGGTCTTCTTCAATTCTGGTGCCATATGTTTCTCCTTTTTTTCGTTCGCTACTGCCACTGCGCTTCTGGAATCGAATCCGCTTCGGTGGGCGGTGCATCCAAAAAGCGCACACGCTGCGGATCGAATTCGAGATCAACGACGCCCGTTTGGCCGCCACGGTTTTTGAGCACATAAACTTTCGCTGCCCGCTCGAATTGCTCTTTCATCCCGTTAGTGAAGAAGTCTCGCGACAGCCACAAAATGACTTGTGGAGTGTTGCGCACGGCGCTGTCCCCCCAGATATCGTCGAGGTGCGGTTGCGCCGTGCCCTTTAGAACTGCAGGCGAAAGTTTCCGCAACTGCGAAAGGAACAGAAAACAGATATCAAGACGCTGCGCCAATTTCTTCGCTTCGGAAACGAAAGCGCGCTGGTGTCGGAAAATATTGTCGTCATCGGAATCGGGATTCATGCCCGCCTCGATCACGAGTTGGTCATAATCGACGATGACCAAATCCAGCCCGCGGATCCGTTTCGCCGCCTCTGCCATTGCCCAAATTCGCGCCGGAGTTATGTCACGGTCGATAAAGTCAACGTTGTAGTGAGTCCGCGCCGCCTTTTTCAGTTTCTCTACATCGCTCAAAGTGGCCCGCTCCGGGCGACGCGCCACGTAGAATGGCACGCCAGCTTGGTACGCCACTTCACGCATAGCTACCTGTTCGCTCGGCATCTCCGCGCTGAAAAACATGACCTTGAATCCGTCGCGATCCGCCTGGAAAGCGCATTGGGCTGCCAAAAGGGTTTTGCCGTTCGATGTTGGGGCGACAATTTCAACGAGGTCCTTGCGGCGCAATCCTCCCAGCGCTTCATCAAGGTCCGACAGGCCAAAATTGATTCGCTTGGAAAGGTCTGGGTTGTGGAACGCGTTTTCGTATTCGGCCACTGCGCTGGCGGCCACTTCGTTCCACTTTCGCGCGATTGCCGGGCCTCCGCGACCGTCAGCAAGTCCCAAGAGCTGAGAAATTCCGCGATCAATCAGCGCATCCGTATCCAAGTCACTCGCTTCAAACGCTTCCCGCTGAATGGAGTCCGCAAGATGAATCAGCCTCCGCAGTTTCGCTTTCCGCCGAACCAATCCAGTGTGGTGCGCAACGTTGAACTTTTGCGGTATGCCATCCGTTAGACTCGCGACGTATGGCGCGCCGCCGGCGGGCTCGAGTTTTTGCGACGTTGTCAGCGATTCGACAAGGAGATGAAGTTCAATTGGGATCTGTTGCGCCTGTAGAAGCTGAATCTCCCGAAAAATCGTTTTGTGGTGAGGCAGCGAGAAATCATCCGCGTCTACGGATGAAAGAACCTGCGCGGCTGCCTCCTGGCCTTGGAGACAAACACCTAGAAGCGTGCGCTCTGCATCGATGTTCGCTGGCAACGGTTTCGCAAGTTCACTCACGCCGGCCTCCGGGGATCGAGAGTTTCGCGCGTCAACCTCATCATTGGTTGCGGTTCCGGCGGCCGGTCCGCAATTCGATCCGACGACGATGCGCCATCGTAGTTGCCCTCAAGCACGGCGAGAGCGTTCCTGTCGTTTTCAATCAGCCAGTCGAAAGTGGCCCGCCAACCCTGGCGGCCTTCGCCATAGCAAAATGGCGTCTGGCTGCATTTAATGACTGAGCGCTTGAAGGTATCGACGAAGCCCGGATCGGCTTTCACCCGGGCCGCAACTTTCGTCTGGCGGGTGTTCGTTGCCTTCAAGACTTCTGGCAGGGAACCCCTATTCGCGTTCCAAAACTCGATCAGTTGACCGCACACACCAACGTCCGAAGGACGTGTGTGTTTCTTTTCTTTACTTCCTTTAACTTCAACTTCAACTTCAACTTCACCGCCAATTGCTTGCGTTTGCTCAGCATCTGCTAAGCAATTGCTTGGCATTTGCTGACTCTTGCCCCCCTTCCGCCCATTGTCGGCCAGTATTTGCCGCTTTTCTTCCAGGCGATTCCAGTCCTCCAGCACCTTGTGGTGGATCAGGCATGCCTTTTGATCCACCTCGACAGCCGAAAACATGCTGCGGACGGCATCCTTGTTCTTATCCCACTGCTTCCGGCTTTCGCATCCGGCCAGCATCCATAGTTCTGCGTCCTCATCTGGAAGATACGGCCTTGTGGAGCAGATGAAGGCGGCCTGCAGCAGCGTCCTGTACATCCATCGCTGCAATGGATTCAGCGCGTACAGAACTTTTTCGTCGCCACGGAAAGCTTCTTCCCGCCACGGCTGGTATAGCGGTTTACGTTTGAACACCACTGTCACGCGTCACCGCCAAAACCATCATCTGTAAGCTTCGCGACCTGCATCACATCGAGGAAGGAAACAGGATCGCCAGCATCGACACGAATCTTGAGAATGTGAAGAGCCTGCCCAAGTAAAATCCGGCGGTGCTTCGCGCTGAGCGGAACGCGAAGCCGGCAGAGGTCACCGTCGATCAGAATCAGACTTGGGCTTTTTGCTTGAATTTTCGCGAGGAAGTGCTGTAAGGTATCCATTGTCTGTATCTCCTGCGGGCTGTTTTTCAGGACTGCCCGCGATGTTCGGGCCCCGCTGGTGTGAACGACCGCGGGGCTCAAAATTTTTGTTAGAGCAGCCTGTGACGGGCCACCCGGGCCGCGGTCTCGTTGATCGCGGCGAGCCTCTCAATAAGGGCCGCCTCCAGCACCGCTTGCTCATCAGCACTCAGGTTGGCCTCGCCCCGGCGCCAAAACCAAACGCGTTGCCTTGAACAATTCAGCAATCGCGCAGTCTTCCCGGTGCTGCTGATTTTGGATTCCAAGGACCTTAAGTCAAACATCAGTATTTCCTCCTTGCAGTCGTCAACCGACGAACGTAAAGATGTCACCTACCTCGCGACGAGTCAATTGGGCGGCTGTGGAATTGAGGATTTGTCTGCTACGGCGGTTCGCGCACTCGGGGAACTGGTGCGGGCCGGCCGCATCGGGAAGGGCGCGAGCGGGAATCCGTATCGCTACTTCCTTAGCCCGGCTTAACCAGGGTACCAGTCCCCACTTTACCGGTTACCCGACTTATCAGGCCCTACACGGATTACAATTGGGGGCATTGTGAAAAGTCCCTTATTCGTGCCTCAGAATTTCCGCCTAGCAATCTGCTTGCTCCTCGTCTGCGCAACCTCGCCCATCATCTGTGTCGCTGAAGATAAGGACGAACCTCTGGTGGTAGTGCAGAACGGCAAATACGGCTTCATTGACCATCACGGCAATTTCTTGGTCAAACCGCAATTCATTTGGGCAGATGACTTCAGGCAAGGATTGGGCATCGTGTATGTCTGTGGTCAGTACGTTTCAATCGACTCTGCGGGGAACTTACTTCCACGTCGCATCGCTGTGAGTGGTCATTTGGAACCTGAACGGCGAGACAACAAGGTTGGATTTGTCGACGCCGAAGGGCAATTCAAAATCAGTCCAGTATTTGATGACGCGCTACCCTTTTCTGACGGTTTAGCTGCAGTCAAAGTTGGCGAGAAATGGGGATTTGTAGACGCTACCGGGAACCAAGTTATCCCACCGAAGTTTGATGCCGCATATTATTTTCGCGACGGGGTCGCCGTGGCAGAACTTGATTCTGGTGAAGTGCTCATTGATAAGACGGGAAAAACTGTCGCGTCTGGCTACAAAATCGTCGACCTCGTTACGGCGGGCCGGATACCAGCATCGCGTGACGATAAAGAGGGCTACCTCGACCCGCATGGTGAAATTGCCATTCCATTTCTTTACGAAAGCGTCAGGAGCTTTTCATGGGGACTCGCAGCCGCAAAGCAAAATGGAAAGTGGGGTTACTTGGACCGCGATGGCAGGGCTATTATTCCTTTTGCGTTTGATGATGCCGGACCGTTTGCGGGTGGGTTGGCACCAGCAAAACTTGGCTCCAAGACAGGGTTCATCGACAAATCGGGTAAGTTCTCCTTTCTTCTGCCTTACAGATATGCTCCGGGATTCTTGACGTCCGACAAAGACGGTTTGTTCCTTGCCGAATCAGATGTTTCTCGATTTTGGACAGATGACAACAAATTCGGATATGTAAACAAATTCGGTAAAGTGGTGTGGGGACCTATGGAGGGCAGTCCAGACCATCCGCCCCTCCTCGGTTGGACCGACGAAGCGAACTCGAAAAGTTGCGAAGGCATCCCCGAAACAGTGCGACAAAAGATTTCAACGTTCACGAAAAACTGAGTGAGCGGGCACGAAGAACCTACAAAGTGCCGTCAGTTTCGTGCAAGGTCCTGATTAACGCGGTTACCGGAAAAGTGGGTACTAGCCCCAGTGCCGTAATTTAGTGTGAATCGAACCATTGCACAAAAATCTCAAGTGCCTCCGACAAATTTAGGGGTCCGCAGCGTATTTGAAATTTCTGCTTCTCGGCCCAGTAGTGAATCCAGTTGCCATGTTCGCGGTCTATCTTCACCCGAGTGAGTACAACTTCCTGCTTTGGAGTGTCGTGCAGGTCGATGCTCGCCGACCATCCGGGATTGTCAATCGTGGAAATTTCCACGCCGAATCCGTGTTCCCACTCGCCGTTACACTGGCGTAAGTACCATTGCTCTAAAATTGATGGGCTACCCATTCATTCGCTCCAGACTTGTCGTAGATGCGATTAGTTTAGACGAAGTCTTTGCGAGGGCGAACTCAGGTCCTGGTAAACGCGGTTACCGGAGAAGTGGGTACTAGTGACACCCTGGGCCCTTATCTCCTACTCTGTGCATGTTATGAAACTCTCCGTCCTACTGATCTCTGCTTGCCTCGTCTCGGCTTGCGCTTGCTGGCTTGCTTTGGGGATTTACCGAGACAAACAGTTGCAAAACGGTTTCGATCAGATACGACGCGGCGATGCAGAGTCGAAAGTTTTGCAGAAACTCGGCACTCCGAAACGTGTAGAGAAATGCGGAGAATTTATGGGGCCACTTGCAAAAGAAGAATCACAAGGCTGTGTCAGGGAGTATTTCTATGCTTCGCCGTTTTCTCCCGTGCTGCCCCAATATTACGTTGTGAGATTTGATGGAGCCAATCACGTGACGAACACCACGCCTTATTCGTCACCATAGTTGGGATGTGCCTGATTAACGCATTATAAAAGGGCGCCCGTTTGGAGTAGGTTTTGATCGTTCGCATCAACGCCTACAACAAGGAGCGCCCTCATGAATGATGCCAAGTATATTGGGCTGGATGTTCATCA